>ENA-OPVK01000038-OPVK01000038.1-human-gut-metagenome-genome-assembly--contig:-NODE-38-length-115214-cov-4.525170_pt1 | contig 115214 bp, 111 predicted proteins | sample MGYA00241495_ERZ501982 | MGnify/ENA primary metagenome ERZ501982 (study PRJEB25962, sample SAMEA2042002) | human gut metagenome | biome: human gut; feature: human-associated habitat; material: faeces...
CTGGACGACGCCTCTATTGCCGGCTGACTTCACTCAGCCGGAGCCTGCAAATAATTTTGCGCATAAATCTTGACGGGACCCATTGCAAATCAGGCGGCTATTTAAAGCTATTTAATCTTGCCATGCATTTTTGATATACATGATCCATTCATCCAAACTATCTATATTAAATTGCAGCAGCGCCTTACTATAGCAATCAAACGCCAACGGATACGCCTCTTCCAGCCATCTCAAAGCCTTTTTGGGGCCTAAATACGGATGCTTCTTAATATCACAAAAAATCTCTAAACTGTCCACCAATACCCAATGCCAACGGAACACACCTTCACAGTCACATCGTTTTGCTCGCGCAAGCATTTTAACACACCAATCGATATTTGATTGAATCTCTGCATCTGTCTTGGCTGGACGATTCTGCAAATAAGAACGAATTTCAGCAATCAGTTTTTTTCCGATGTCATTGTTGTCGATGATGATTTTTCCATCGAAAATCTGAACAAAACGCTCACAGTCATATCCTTTTTCAAAATATGAAAGCGGATATACAAACACATCCAACTGAATACCGTTCACAAAGGATGTATTATGAACTTGCTCGTGATCAGGCGAAATGACTAATGCATCAAAATCGCTGCCTATGTCATTTGTCCCGTTTGCGTACGAACCATAAAGAATAACCGAAATCGGCTTATATTCCTGCTGAATGTATTTGATAATCTGTTCCAAACAAATCACCTCGTAGTTTAATTATTCCGATTTGCCAGTATTGTACCACATCTTTATCCGATACTCGCAGAAATATTCACAACCTCTTTGGTCTGGGAATTGAAGGTCACTGTGAATTCATACACTTCTCCTTTTTGGTGGATACTGGTTTTCAAAGCCGAAACGGTTACAATATTTTCATATGCTGCTTCCTGCTTCTGTTCGGAATCCAGCGGCACAAATTCATTTTCACTGATCTGCTTTCCTACACTGTAGGAAAAATCATTCTCGTCAATGGCAACATCATATTCACTGGCAATCATCTGATTTGCTTCCCCAATGATCTGCTTTTCCTCGTCAGAATAAGCATTGTTCTTTGTCGAACAGCCTGCCAGCACACCTGCAACGGCTGCGGCGATGATCAATACGCTCAAAATTTTCTTCATAGTCTTTAACCCCTTTCATACTCCTGATAAACTTTACGGAAAACGGCCTTTCGATAGGAGGCGTTGATAACAGAATAAATCACAATCTGCAATACAAACAGTACAAGCGTACACCGGAGAGCTACAGGAACATTTGAAACGATTACATATCGCTCACTGATTGCAATCCCAATCCACAAATACGCTATTTGCCCGCATTTTCGCTTTCATCTCACTGCTGTAGAACAGACACCCCTTTGCGTGACTGCCTTTGGAAATAGCAAGGACTGCGTGCATCATTTTGCCCACTCCGTAGATACTGCACATTTATCATAACTGCTCAAAATTATGTATGTAAAAATAACAAGCTTTGCTCAAGATTATTATCAGCAATAAACATGCTCTATTTCGACCTTTTCTCCAATGGTAATCAATGTTCCGCCATTTGATTTGGAAGATACGAACATCTGTCACCGGTTTTCATTGTATAAGTCAGTCGTATTCCTTCATAATCTACAGAAAAATTATTTAAATGGTCATGTGCTGCAAATACATATTTTGTACTATCCGTTTTTTTAAAAACATCAAACATTCCGTAATTAATATGTCCCGGACAACGCTCCTCATTTTTTCTTGCCAAAACCTATACTTGGATCAAAAACGCTTTTCTCATATTGCTTATAGGCATCAACATATTCATTAAGCGGAATATGAATAAAAAGCATAGACTCAACTTTTTCACCGTTATTCTCAGAGGCAATGCCATTTATAACCCATTTATACCAATCCATTTGACCGTCATAAATAAAATCATAACCGTTGTTTTGAATGTCGTTATAATACCTTGAAGCGTGAGAATCCATAAAAATCAATGACTCTATAACTTTGTCATTTTCTTTTATATTGATTACATAATTTCCTATACCACCAATGTTATTAGGACCTTTTTTTCAGCAGACAGTATTTAGATTTCAAAAACTCATCGGCTATCCAATTAAAATCAGCATTACCCTCACCGTCATGATTACCATTAATAGGCGCCCATGGGATTTGAAAGCTATCCATAAATTTTACAAACTGCTTAACCGAAACTTTTAGTAAATGCCGCCCAAACCGTATCGCCCATAACCACAATTAAATCCGGATTTTGCTCTTTTATAACCTTTTCTGCTGTACTGTATGCTGTTCCCTTCATTCCAAAGCAAGCCAAGGCATCATTTAGTTGCAGATCGGATAAAGCAAGGATTTTAAATTCTTTACCCTGTGCCTTTTTCATTGAAACAGCATATTCATCAGTATACTTCATTGTGCTACACCAGTAATCTGTACTTTCTTTTCCTTTTACAGGAGTCATTCAAATTGCTAAGAAAGCAATTACAATTACCAATATCACGGCAACAACCGATATTACAGTTTTGGACTTTTTTGTTATATTCTTACTTTTAGTCATTTCCTATACCTCGCCATTTGAAAAAGAAATCGCATTTTCTCGAAGTGATTTAACTGCTTTTTGATATTTATCTTTATTTAAATTGTAAAACAGAATTAATACAATAAACAAAATTCCACTGACGCAGGAAATTATTGCCGCTATATTAAACCATCTTGTCATTATTCCCATATCATGAATATTTGAAACATACCCTTCGCCTTGATAATTAGCAGGCTGAAACCCTATTTTTCTTTGAATAATTGTGGGAATATAAAGAAGGAACGCACTAATTGAACCTGTTGCAATTGTGAAGAAGCTTTGCATAAAGCCTTCGATTCTCTGTCCTGTTTTGTACTGTTGATAATCAAATAATTCTGACATAATAATCGGGTTAAGTGTTCCCGAAGCATTAAAGCCCACAAGAAAACGAGAAATTGTAATAACTATAACGCTCGTAATACCGATTTTGATATTTTGGAAGCCTATAATTCCCAGCAATCCGTAAACAATGCAGGCAACACCTTGCCAAATAATTAAAATAGTTTTGTTATTCATTTTTCTTGTAAATAAGGGCAATAAAAGCATTGCCGGAGTTGCAGCGAATCCCCATATTAAACTTGCAAATGACTGTATAGTCAACGCTTTTCCAGGTTCGGAATCAAATCTAAATTGTGCAACATATCCCATATTCAAATCCATTACAATTCTTAATGAGCCTATTATTGTAGCTGCTATAAAAATTATAAACGGTTTGTTTTTTAATACCAGTTTCAATCCTTCAAAAAAACTGATTTTCTCCTTTTGTTCCTTTGCCTGATATACGCGCTCTTTTATTTTTAGAATTTGTAAAACAAAAACAATTCCGATTACACAGCTTACTAATCCTATTATTCTGAACGCCCAATACTCTTTTCCTATTTTGATAAAAGCAGAGCGAATAGGACCTGTAACTAAATTTATCAGTGTTGGAGCAAAGCCCAGAACCAATCCAACAGGGGATAGCATATCGGTTCTCTCTTGTGATACAGGAGTCATAACAGCAGCAACCATATTGTAAGCGTTATACCAAAAAACATATATTATGAGAGTAGGAATACAGGTTGCATACGCATATAAGACTCTCTGCGACTCTTCCATATTTTGCGGAATGAAAGTAGACAACATAACAAGCGCGGAAATTATAGGAGCCAAAAATAATATGTAAGGCTTAAATTTCCCCCACTTTGTTTTTGTATTGTCAAGAATATTTCCTAAAATTGGCTGAACAATAATATTAACTATTGCACATATTGTAAATATATTTCTTCCATGAATAACATCAATTTGATACATATAAGGTATCATTTCTGCCGTTAAGAAAATACTGATAACATTGACAATAAAGGAAACTCCGACACCTGCAACTGAATAACTTAGCATTTCCTTTATTGTGAGAAATCTACCCTGTGGCGGTGTTTTCCACATCTCTTTAAACATTTTTAGTTTTTCACTCATTTTTACATCCCCTTACTGATTTCACTGCAAAATAGAGATTTTTGTATACACTATAAATTGAATTATAATAATTGATCTTTTCGGGATTAAATCTTGTAATTGCAAAATTTCTATCGGTCATTTTTCCACTTGCTTCCTCTACCGAATTATAACAACCGCTTCCTATGCTTGCAAGAATAGCCACTCCTAAAGCTCCGCTTTCTAAACACTGAGAAACATATAGATTTTTCATTAAAACATCAGCAAGAATTTGCAGCCATAAATTGCTTTTTGCACCACCTCCGCCAACTTTCACCATATTCAAATCAATTCCTGCTTCAATGATAACTTGACAACAATCTTTGAGACTGAAGCATACTCCCTCTAAAACTGCCTTGTAAAAATTGAAGAGATTATGATTTGATGAAATCCCCGTAAACGAGCCTCTGCAGTCAGGATCAAGATGTGGAGTTCTTTCTCCCATAAGATAAGGCAGATAAATTATTCCGTCGCTACTCGTTTCTCTTGAATTTTCTTCAAGTTCCTGATAACTGTATTCATCTGCAAAATTCTTTTTAAACCAATTGACTGATAGTCCGCACCCCTGAGTAACACCCATAATATGCCACATATCTTTAACTGCATGACAAAAGGTATGAGTTCTTGCAAGTTTATCGTAGACAGGTTTGTCTACTGCAGTAAATACAACTCCGCTTGTACCGAGCGAGACACTTGTGCAACCTGGTTTAATAACACCGTTTCCCACTGCAGCAGCGGCTTGGTCTCCTGCTCCTGCAACAACAACCGTATTTGCAGACAAGCCTGTTTGTCTTGCTATATCCTCAGTTATGTTTCCTATAACCTGTGAACTTTCGTAAACATTCGGCAAAAATTCTTCTTCTATATCAAATGTTTTAAGTATTTCACCGGACCATTTTCTGTTTTTTACATCAAAATAGCCTGTACCACTTGCGTCAGAAACATCAGTTGCATATTTTCCTGTTAGCACAAAATTTACATAGTCTTTTGGAAGAAGTACTTTTCTAACTTTTGAAAAAATATCCGGTTCATTGTCTCGCAACCATAAAAGCTTGAAAAGCGTAAATGAAGTATTTGGAGCATTTAAAGTCAAATCAATATATTTTTGCTTTCCTAAAACGCTGATAACTTTGTCAACTTCTTTTTGCGTTCTTTGGTCGCACCAGATTATGCTGTCATACAACACATCACCGATTTGATCTAAAACCACTAAACCGTGCATTTGACCGGATACACCAACTGCTCTAATTGACTCAGCGTCAACTTTACTTGATATTTCTTTGATTGTTTTAATTGCAGCATTTTTCCAATCTATAGGATTTTGCTGTGCCCATCCGTTATATGGTTGTTTTAATTCATAGCTTTGACTGTCACTTGCTATAACACTACCATTTTCATCAAATAAAACAGATTTGGTTGCCGATGTGCCAACATCTACGCCTATAAAATAGTTCATATTTCTTTACCCGCCAAAATAATATATTGATTAATAAGCGTTTCAAGATATTCCTGCTTACCGCTTTGAACAGTAGGTTCACCGCTTTCAAGGGTGTATTTTTCAAGTTCTTCAAACGATGTGGTGTGATTTGAAATTTTTTTGCCGATACCGGCTTTGTATGAAGCATATCTGTCATCAACAAATTTATCAAGAACACCGTCTTTAATCATTAAATCAGCCACAATTAAGCCATAAGCAAAGGCGTCCATACCTGCAATATAGGAAATAAAAATATCTTCTACGGTATTGCTTGCTCTGCGAGCTTTTGCATCAAAATTAAGTCCTCCGTTTGTAAAGCCGCCCTGCTTAAGCACTTCGTACATACACATGGTAGCGTTATACAAATCGGTAGGGAATTGGTCAGTATCCCAGCCAAGGAGCATATCACCTTGATTGGCATCAATTGAACCGAAAACGCCGTTATCTCTTGCAATTCTCAGTTCGTGTTGGAAAGTGTGTCCTGCAAGTGTGGCGTGGTTAGCCTCTATGTTCATTTTGAAATCTTTATCCAAGTTATACTTTCTCAAAAAAGCAAGAACGGTTGACACATCAAAATCATATTGATGCTTTGTTGGCTCCTTCGGCTTTGGCTCAATGTAAAAATCACCGGTAAAGCCGATTTTTCTGCCGTAATCAACAGCCATACGCATAAGATATGCCATATTATCCTGCTCTTTTGCCATATCGGTATTCAGAATCGTATCATAGCCCTCTCTGCCACCCCAGAACACATAGCCCTGACCACCAAGTTCTACGGTGATTTCAATGGCTTTTTTAATTTGCGCCGCCGCATAAGCAAACACATCGGCACTCGGAGCAGTGCCTGCGCCACACATATATCTCGGATGGTTAAAACAGTTTGCCGTTCCCCAAAGAAGCTTTATGCCTGTTCTTTTCATTTCTGACTTGATAATCGGAACGATTCTCTCAAGATTCTCGTTTGTTTCTTTTAAGGTTGCGCCCTCGGGAGCAATATCACGATCGTGAAAACAAAAGTATTGCATACCCAACTTTTCCATAAGCTCAAATGCGGCATATACCTTGTGCTCATAAATCTCTATAGCCGTTTTTCCGCCGAAGGATTTGTTGATTGTTCCTCTGCCGAACATATCTGTTCCGTCGGCACACATTGTGTGCCAGTAGCTCATAGCAAATTTTAAATGCTCGCTCATTTTTTTACCTGCTATAATTCTATCTGCATCGTAGTACTTGAAAGCAAGAGGATTTTTTGAATTTACGCCCTCAAATTTGATTTTTTCGATATTATTGAAATACATTTTTTCTTACCTCCGTTTATTTTCTGCCGATTTCATCAAAAGGAATCTCCTTAAAACCGGGGCATTTTTTTGAAATTTTACTATCTGCCTTGATTCTGTAATCGCCGTTTTCGTAATCGACAAAGGAGCTTTTCACACTGTGCAATGTGAATGTCTGATTGTTTTCAACAACAGAATATTTCTTGACTGCCTTTGCAATTTCACCGACCTTGTTTTTCCTTGAAATAATGATGTTGTTTTTAAGTGATGAGCCTGACGGATTAACTGCAAAGCCTTCATCTTCTTCCCTTTCATAATCCTGATGCATACGTTCAATGCCGTCATATTTATGACCGATTGAAGCATTAAATTCCTTTGCCTCATTCATGAGCTGCCACAAACGGCTGTCGGGCGTTTTACAGTTTTTAGCATACCAGCCGTCATTGTGATAGCCGTCATATGCACGGTCATCATAGATAATCTGCTTTCCTGCATTGATGACAAGATTGTTTTCAATCATATTATCCCTGCCGCCGCCGATAAGAAAAGCGTAACCAGGTATATTGATAAGCACATTTCCGTAAGCCGTCTGACCTGAGGAATTGTCATCAAAGTAAATGCCGCTTGGTGTAAAATCGCTTGAGCCAATATCGGCAATGCAGTTATAGCGGACAACATTTCCGTAGGTGCTGTAGCTGTAGCCCGTATAAATCGCACCTGCATCTGAAGATTGTAAAACTACATCATGAATGTAATTGTATTCCATTACATTTTCATTTCCCATATAGTAAATGCCCATATGTGGAGCGTTATAAATTTCATTGTGGGAAACAGTGTTACCGATACCACTTATAGTTACACCTGCAATATATGTTTTCTGAATTTCACCGTAATCATGCAGGCTGTTGTTAGTAACAGTATTATTGCCATATATGAAGCCCTCTTCACTGCCTCCAGAAAGCATAACTGCATCCTTACCGATAAAAGTAACCTCGCAATTTTCAACAAGATTATTTTTGCCGCTCACATTGATTCCACATTCAGCCGCATTTTTAATCGCACAGTTTACGATTTTACAGTTTTCACCTGCAACCATGAGTGCATCGTTTCTTGTACCCTGTAATGTAAGACCGCCTATGGTTATATTAGACGCTTTTTCCGTAATGCTGATTATATTTTCATTGCTTGTTGAAAGAAGAATTTTGCTGTTTTCATTTTCATCGGGAGGATAAAAATACAATATTCCGTCATCACGGTCTATGTAATATTCACCCGGTATGTCAAGTTCTTCAAGAACATTGAAGAAATAATAATACCCTCCCTCTTTAAAGCCGTATTTGCTGCAATACTCAGTAGTTACTGTTTTATCGTCATTTATGCTTTTTATCGGTGTAGACATATCTGCCCAGTCCCAGTAAAAGTAACCAAACGCCCACAAATCGTCAGTATTCTGCCAGCTTTTCACTCTGTTGTAGGCATCCTCATCAATAGCAAATGTACCGCCTCTTTGGTTTCGCCTTTCAAGCCACGATTCGTCGGTAGGACCGGGAGCATTCGGCTCATAGCAGTCGCCGATATCGCTCACCTTGCCTACGGTTATATACGAATCGTTAGGATAGCGTGCAACAGTCATTCTTTTATCGTTAAAGAACAATTCACAGGGATTTTCAGCTGCTGCATTGTCATAATACTCTTCCGTATTAAATCCTCCTGTTGCCTTGATTTTGCCGTAATCCGATTTTGTAAGACCATATTTTTTCAGGTCAATCATCTTCACCTTATCCTTCGCATTACTGCTGAGCCTTTTGGCGGTTTCACCGTCGACAGGAGAGAAATCGGCAGAAGATAAAATTATGCCTCCACAAAGGATAACTTCTCCGTCGCCGTAGGCTGCGTAGGCAACGGATGTGCTTTTCGAAGAATCTCTTTCGTCAAACTCAACACCCGTTTCATAATATGTGCCAGCCATTATTGCAACAGTAATTGATGTTTTGCTTTCATCGGAATTTTCAATAGATTCACGGACAGCCTGCTGTGCTCTTTTAATTGTCTTAAAAGGCTTTTCAAGCGTGCCGTCGCCGTTGTCATCACCGTTTACGGATACATAAAAATCCGCATTTTTAACACGCTCTTTTTGACTGTCAGATTTTGTGTAAGCAAGTGATGTTGGGGACGCTATGGGTTCATATTTATTTATGTAAGACATATATACACCCACCGATGCTCCAATTATGGCAACAACCAATACCACAGACATTACGGAAATTATGATTTTCTTTTTCATAAAGATTTCCTTTCTTATTATTTACTGCGTCTGCCTGCATTTTCGATAATCATTTCTCTGTTTTCCTTCCATTTTGAATTTAAACTTGTATAGTTGTTTCTTACAACAAGATTTCGTTTTGAATGAGAAGACCATCTCACATTCTTATCAAGTTTGTAGCTGTTGATAAACTTTTTACTGGTATCAACAAAATTATTTTGAACGGTAATATCTTCAAGTCCGTAATTTAAATCATGCATCAACAAAAAGCCCATATTGCCCCCGCCTATAACATTGTTCTCGGCAACAGAATATTTGTTGACTGCCTTTGCAATTTCACCGATATTGTTCCCTTGAAATAATGATGCTGTTTTTGAGTGATGAACCGGACGGACCGACCGCAAAGTCCTCGTACTTCTCACAGGAATAATCCTGATGTATACGCTCAATGCCATTATACTTATAACGATTGAAGCATTAAATTCCTTTGGTTATTTGATGTTTTAATCTGACATTCAGAGCAGCAAGATTCATAAAATTTCAAACTCTGATATTAAAAAATCTGTGCTGACTTTATTGAAGGAATTTACAGCATAAATTTTCATAGAGTATTTTCCTTTTTCCAAACCAACAAGCCTGTTATGCTCAGTATATGCTACATCATCACCTAAAATATAATTCTTTCCAAAGAAGCGAACATATGTCTTTTCACCGTTTTCCTTTGTAAGCTCATAGATATAATATTTTATAGGCATATTTTGCTGGGCACACGCAAAAGTCACTTCAACACCATACGGCTTCACTTCGGCAATAGCTTTGTCAGTACCGAATGTAGGTGATGCTCCAGTTTCGAGTATCTTTTTGGTTCTTGTAAACGTACTTTTATCAAAAGAATCCATCGTGAATTCTTCCCCAAACTCTAAACCTGTATTGAGATTTATCTTTTTTAAGCTGAAAGAATTTTCAGTTGTATCAATACGCATCAGATAACCATTATTAACATTACTTCTGTAAGGAACATCACCACTCTCCTCAATGCCGAGAAGCTGTGGATTCACCATATAATCCTTATTTCGGAGGGAATCGTCTTTTCCGAAAGCAAACGCTTCTTGAGATATGTGGGAGGGAATATCGTTTTCTGTATTTTCATCTTCATTACTAAACCAATCAAAATCAAAATAACTTGCCGTTCCGGTATTAACAATGGTAAAATCCTTCTGCATTATACTCCTTTCATCACTCATACAATAATGAGAATGAGAGGTGAAAACAACAGCTTGTGGATATTCCTTAAGAATATCATATATTTCCTCATATTGTGGCGTTGCCCATTGACCACCGTTTACTATATCGCTAATCGGCATATGAAGAAATACAAATATAGGTTTCTCCGGTGCGTCTTTTGACGCTACACTAAGCTGTTCCTTCAAAAAAGATATTCTGTCTTGATTATAAGTTCCATCAGCAAGAGTGCCGTTGCTCTCTGCAAGTTCCTCATCGCCCTTTTGAAGCTTTGAATTGGATATGGAAATAAAGCTATATCCATTAATAACGGTTCTTGTATTTAACGGTAGCCCTGTAGCCTTATAAAATTCGTGTTCCTGATTTGCACCGTAAAATTCATGATTTCCCATAGGATAGATTATATGCGGCGCATTTGTCCTCTCTTCACCATATACATAATCTAAAACTTTATTGTACGCACTGTAGCCTGCATAATCACCTGTTGAATTAACAATATCTCCATTAAGGATTAGCAAATCCACATCTTGACTTTTAAAATATTTGAGTGCTTTTATTAAGTGCTCAGCACCGTTCATAACAGTACTGTAATCCCAACCATAAAGATGTTTTTCTTCCTGGGGCAGTTGGATATCGGAGATAATTCCAACTTTAACAACATCCTCTGATTTTGCTTTTACAGTTTCAACAACATACTTTTTGTTTTCAGGTACAGTAACGGCATTATAAACCAGAATACCCAGAACAATTGCAATAAGCAAAATAACTGATATAATTATATAATTCTTTTTCACTTTAAACCTTCTTCAAAATAGTCTGTAATTAATTATGTTGATGTTTTTTGAACTCTTAGTTTTCAATATATATATGATCCACTGTTATTTTATCACCAATTGTTATAAGTGTTCCGCCGTTCTGACCGGGTGTCTGACTGCATCTGTCGCCGGTTTTCATTGCATAAGTAAGTCTTACTCCCTCATACATCACACTGTAATTATTCAAATGGTCATGACCGGCAAATACATATTTTGTACTGTCAAGTTCCTTGATTGCATTGAACATACCTGTGTTTATATATGACGGGCATTCCTCTTCACCTTTAACTCCAAAATTTTCGCCTTGCTTTCCGCCTTCCTGCTGCCATAAATCATAGGCTGTTTTGAATTCAGGAAGCGGAATATGTATAAACAGCATAGAGTCTGTTTTTGAATTGTTATATTCATTTATTCCATTTATTGCCCATTTATACCACTCAATCTGACTGTCATAAATAAAATCATAATGCATACTCTCGTCGTTTTTATCATAGTGACGGCTTGCGTGCGTATCCATCAGAATAAGGCTTTGAATGACTTTATCATTTTCTTTAATATTTATTATGTAATTTCCGATTCCACCTATATTATTAGGTCCTTGTTTGAATAGGCAATTTTCTGCTTTTTCATATTTGTTGGCTATCCATGCCAAATCAACATTGCCCTCGCCGTCGTGGTTGCCGTTAATCGGTGCCCAAGGAATGCCGTAGCTGTCTATCTTATTGATTGCCTTAATAACAGAAAATTTAGTGAATTTTGCCCAAACCAAATCACCGGTTATAATTATTAAATCCGGCTTTTGCTCTGTAACAAGCGTGTCAATCGTTTCATAAACGTTATCAGCCCGTCCGCACAAATCCAAAGCATCGTTAAATTGCAAATCAGTAATAACAAGAATTTTGAAATCCTTATTTTCTTCCTTTTCAAGGACAACCGTATCATTTATATCATAAGGTTTATCTCTGTACCAATAGTCGTAATCGTATGTTTTTCCTTTCAAAGGGAACATCAATACAGATACAACGATTAAAACGATAACTAAAAATATGCTTATGCCCATAATCAAACCTTTAATTGTTTCACTCATTTTTCTTTTTCTCCGTTTCTATATAAGAATTCAATAACGCACAAGCAAGTGACAGGCCGCCTGCTGTATACAGTACGGGTTCATAGCTGATAAGCTCCGGCATAAATCTGCCCAAAGCAAAAATTCCTGCGGCGAAAAGCACGAGCAATATATAATGAAGCACATCGTTTTTCACAGCTGCACCGAATGAGATACCGATAAAAAGCCCCGTTAAACCGCCCATAATTCTTGCTATCCACATAACAGCCAAGGTTATAGAATTGGTTTTCATCAAAGGCATAAGCATTTGCAGATGATAGATATTCAAGTATGTAAGCAGTATTATAAAAATGCCTGAAAACAGAAGTCCGAAGGTAAGAAGCTTTTGATTATCAATTTTTTTAGAAAGTAAAACAGAAAGCAAAGTGCCGACAGCAAAAAGCGGCGCGAATATTGCAATCATAATTGTAAATATTTCGTGTTCCTTCATTGCAGAATCATACACATAATCCTCAATCAGAAAAATGACCGAGGACAGAGAAATGCCTATGCTTGCAGATGTTAAAAATTTCGTAAGCTTTTTCATTTTTTAACCTCCTGTAAATAATCGGATATGGCCTTTGTCAGCGAGCGTTCATCGCCTGACGGCAAATCGCAGTACTGGCTGAATATCATAACGCCGCCGTAGCCTTTTAAATATGCATAGGCTGTTTTGTCACGGATAATTGCCTGCGAATTAAAATATGTGTATCTGTCTTCCTGCGTGTCATATTTTTTCATTGTGTAGAAATTATTGAATGGAGATATTTCTTCGGTAATTGCGTTATACGCATATTGCTCCATTCTGCCGCCCTCCCATGTTCCGTAGAACGGGAAGCCGATGTTTATCTGCTGCTTTGAAAAGCCCTGACTTTCAATATAGTCTGCCGCCTGAACACAGCTGCTGAAGAAGGAGGAATGCTGTCCGTCCTGATCGAGAATGTCATAGCCCATAACATTAACATAATCAATACATTCGATTGTTTCAGGCGTGTATTTTAATGCCCATGTGCCAAGGGCTAAAGAGAGCGTTGATTCCTCTTTGTTCCACATTTCATCTTTCATTCTTGCTTTAAGCTCCTGCAAAAAGCTGTTGTAAGCGTCAAATTCGTCCTGTGACATCGGGAATTCCCAGTCAAGGTCAATGCCATCAAATTCATATTTATTGCAAAAAGCAATCATATTGGTAATCAGGGTATCCCTGTTTTCCGTGATTGATTTCATAACTCTCTGATTGCCGTTTTCGCCTGAGGGGTTGAGAATGGTAATCACAAGATTTACACCTTTTTCGTCGAGTACCTCGTGGAGATTTTTCATCATTACACCATAGTATTTCTCCTCGTCATGCTCTGTACCGTCCCAGCCTGTTATTGTGATTGAACCGTCCTCTTTCCAGCGGACATTACCGATATCAATGTAATCGGTTACGGTATCGTAATAATCTGCGTCAATAAGCTCCTTGATTTTTGCGTCCTTTTCAGTGTCTGACAGCGTTGTGTCGTCAATGATGTCAAATACGGAACCGCCCAAGGTACTGTAAGCTGAAACACGGAAATCATTCTTCTTTTCGGGAATGGCGTTATATATTTCCATCTCACGGATTTTAGGCAGATTATCGCTTTTCTCCACCGTCAGCTTTACATAACGTGCTTTTACCGTATCAAAGGTGCAAAGGCGGTGAAATTCAATTTTATCGTTCGCATAAATTTGCGTAAAGCTTTCGTTATCGTCCGATACCGATATAGAAAATTTTTGTACATTGAGTCCTTTTTCTTTTAAAATAATGGTATTGAAGTCACAGCTCTCGCCAAGGTCAATCAGCGCCTCGCCGCCGTTTCTTGTTTTAAAGCGGTAAACGGAGCTGTCTTTGCCGTCCGTAATCTTATTGCTTTTATCCTTGAGTGCAAGATTTTCGCTTTGTATGTAGTCCTGATTGGATGCATATTTTGAGCTTGTGCCAATAGCCTCACCGACTGCCGAAAGCGAAATCAGCAGTACCATAAACAGGCTTATTACAGTAATCGTAAATTTTTTCATCAGCGTTTTACCTCCAAGGTTTTTATTTCAAAGGGATTGAAACGCAGGTTGCCTAAATCCATTTCCTTTGCGTTTTCAAAAAGCATATCCGTTTCATGTATGCTTTCATAATCCGTATTTATGCAAATCTCCGTGTCCGTTTCCTTTCCTGCGGTTTCATACATTCTGAAGGCAATATTGCCGTTGTCATTCACAAAAACCGTTTCAAGAATTACATTTTCCGCATTGCAGGTGACAAGCGGCTTTATATCAGTAGAGCCTTTGTATATCCTGACAGGGTTATTCAGCTCGTATCCGATTTTTACAAGCTCGCTTTCCATAGGCTTTTCCTTATGAGGATAAATTGCATAAGTGAATGTATGCTTGCCTCTGTCAGCTGTTTTGTCGGGATATACGGGACTTCTCAAGCAGTTTAGACTGATTAAACCATCTTTTACTCTGTGTCCGTATTTGCAATCGTTTAGTATTGCGATGCCGTATTCTCCGTCAAAAACATCGACCCATTTATGAGCAGGAATTTCAAACTGCGCATAGTCGATTTTGTTATCAGTTTTTGTACTGCGTTCAATATTACCAAACTGAATGTCGCACAATACTTTGTCGCTGAAATTTTTAGGATAAGCGTCAATTCGAAGCATTTTATGCGTTTCGTGCCAGTCGACTTCGTTTTCAACCTTTATGTACGAGCAACTTTCCATAAGAATAATTCGTTGAATTAACGAAGAACTCTTATAAACAAATTTGTTTTCACGAACAACGCTGTTACCATCGCAATATTCTTTGCTTTCGACAAGTTTCATATCCGTAGGTTTATGCTTGGTATAATTTATGTCTATATCCCAAGCATTGTACGGATGAACAAATCTATCCTTATAAACCCTAACAGCATTAATTATTGAAGCAACACAGTTGTAATTGTTTTTCTTATCGAGTATTGTTTTTATCTGTCCGTTATTATTGAACACGACCTTAAGACACTCGTTTTCAATAATGTTCTTTGAGTATTGCAGCAAAACAGGTGATTCTGCTTTTTTCAATTCACCTGTCGAATAAGGAGCAAGAGAATATCTAAACCATTCGTTTTTGTGCTTTATATATCCTGAGCGTTTAAAATCAATAGGATTTATCGCAAATAGGGATTTTTCATTATTTTGTAAATATAAAACAGCTTCGTCTATAATGTTGTTTATATTTTTCTTGAGGATTTCGTATCTTGCATTACATTCCTCATAAACTCTTTGAATGGATGATCCGGGAAGAATGTCGTGAAACTGATAAAGTAAAACCTCTTTCCAAATTTCATCAAGTTCTTTATGCGGATATTCCTTGCCTTTTATAAATGCCATAGTACAAATCCACTCGGCAAAATGCAGCAGCACTTCGCATTGACGATTATTCTTCTTAACTTTTCCTTGTGTGGTGTAAGTACCTTGATGCTTTTCCAAATACAGTTCGCCTTTATACTCCGGATAGTTGGATGTATTCTTTTTCAATTCATCAAAAAATTTTTCAGATGATGACATCTTAATATGAGGGATATACCTTAAACCTTCGCACCTTTTTGCCATATTGATATGATATTCTCCGGGACCGCCTCCGCCGTCTCCGATGCCAAACGGCATAAGAGCAATATCACTTATTTTTTTCTCTTTATAATTGTTATAAATTTTCTCAAAGGCATACGGTGTGGCATTCGAATTATAATCGCCTTCAGGAGGCATATGAACTAATACCCTGCTGTCATCAAGGCCATGCCAAATAAATGTATGATGAGGAAACTGATTGATATTATTCCAACTAAGCTTAATAGTCATAAAACTATCCATACCACATTTTTTGATTATCTGAGGTAAAGCCGCCGTATAGCCGAACACATCAGGAAGCCAAAGTGTTTTAACATCCTTTTGAAACTCATCTCTGAAATATTTTTTACCGTAAAAGCACTGGCGAATAAGACTCTCGCCGCAAGGTAAATTAGTATCGGGTTCAACCCACATACCGCCCTGAGGTTCAATATTTCCTTTTGCAACAGCCGACTTTATTTTTTTGTACAGCTCAGGCGACTTTTCTTTTATAAATTCATATTGTTGTGGTTGACTGCCATTAAAAACATAGCTTGGGCATTGTTCGCTTTCATAGATTGCATTCGAGAATGTCCTTATTGCCTTTCTTTTTGTTTCACGAACAGGCCACAGCCATGCAAGGTCAAGATGACCGTGACCTACTGCGTAAACAGTAAAATTTTGCTTATACTTCCCGTCAAACATTTCAGACAATACATTTCTTGCTTCAATGACTTTTTCCGGTTCCGTATTGTGTGCAATTGATATTGCCTTGTTTATGCGAGCTGTAATTTCTTTTTTCTGTGCATTATTAACTGCACAGAGGAGCTGATAACAGGCTAAAATATCATAATATAAATCTAATATATCCTGTCTAAAGACACAAATATCTGCTCTTTTAAAGCATGCCTGACCGGCGCTTTTTCCGCCTTTGCCGTTGTTACCACAATCAGCATAAAACAATATTTTGCCGTCTTCGAAGTTATCAATTCGATTCAAAGGAATTACAGCCTTACCTTTTACCGATTGAAATCTGTCTACCATTCCGAGCACATTTGTTATTCCCTGAATAGCAGAACCATCCTTATTATAAATGCATCCCTCGCCGCCGACATCAATTACAGCAACAAGATTTTCCTGCATATTATCTATATCCGCCGTGAATTTGAACCAGGCACAGTCAAAAAAGCCTCCCCAATTTTCGCCCGTTCTAATTCTCTCAAACTCCATTGCTTTAACATCAGCAAAAAGTAATGGTTCTTTTGATTTACATACCCAAGCATCCAATGAGGTGATAGGAGTGTATATAATCTGCTTTAATCTGTTTAAGAACCAAGCGTATCGAATTTTCTTATTGTGTTGTATAAAAGTTAATAAATTACCATCCATAATAATCACCGTTCACGTGCACGAATTGTTTTTAAAATAAGAAAATGCATTAACGCATTTTCTTATGCACTTATTTAATTCAATTCTGCCAATCTTATTTCATCATATGTATCGGAAACCTTCGATTTTGAATAATACTTTTGTTTTAATCCGATTCTACCCGATGGATTGCTCAGCCTTAAAGGGCAATAGTATATTTTTTCAGAGGATAAATATTCAAGATGAATTTTCAATTTTTTCTCAAAGTCCTTATAGCCATCAAGTTTCTGACTCCAACAAATTTCTGCTAAAGCCTGCATTCTCGGATAGAGCATAAATTCAAACTTTTTAATATCCCGCATCCATTCCGACCACATCGCTGCCTCCATACCTAAAACATTCTTTTCATACTGTGGCTTTAACCCGATCAGCTTGGCTGAAAAGGAATAAGTTTTTTTCAGGGAGGTTTTACCGTAAGGATAGTCGAAATAGAAATTATGACAATAACTGATGAGCATTTTATTACCGTTTTTTATCCACTCTTTCGATTGGGACTTGTTCAGCTTATGAGACCAAAGCTGTGTAACAGTACTGTTCGACTTTATGGGAACATTTAGATTTTCATCCCAAATAACAGCCTGCTTTCCTTTACCGTTAAGATATTCTGTTATTAAATCTGTGAGCCAGCCCTGTAATTCGTTCTCATTTTTAAGACCAAGCTCTTTCATTTTGCTTTGACATGATTTACAGGCTTCCCATTCATCCTTCGGCACTTCATCGCCACCTATATGAAAATATTTGCAAGGAAAAATATCGCAAACCTCATCAATAACATCTTTAATAAATTCAACTGTTTTGGGATTTGAGGCACACGCAATAACCTTTTCAACACCCCATTCAACTCTGACGTCCACCGATTTTTTTGAGCAGGATAATTCGGGATACTGACTTATTGCACCAAGCAGATGACCCGGCACATCTATTTCGGGTACTATTTCTATACCGAAATCTCTTGCATAGTTTACTAATGATTTCAGATCATCTTGTGTATAAAACAAGTTCGCGCCATACACCTTTGAATCTGTTTTGCCTTTTCTGTTCAACTGAGTCGATTTTCTGATATTTCCGCCGTCTGTCAATTTTGGATATTTTTTTATTTCAATTCTCCAACCTTGGTCGTCCGTTAAATGCAGATGAAGAAAATTTAACTTATAGAATGACATCAGCCGAATTGTTTTTTTTAATTCCTCAACTGTGCGATAATGACGGGAAACATCAACAAGCAGTCCTCGGTATGAATATTTCGGCGAATCATAAATAACACCTGTTGACAGCCTCGCGTATTCATTTCCTAAAATTAAATCAAATAAAAGCTGTTCAAGCGTTGATAGAGCATTGACAAGGCCATTATATGTTGCATACTTAATCGTTATTTTTTTTGTTTCAACAGACAATATATAGGCATCTCGTATCTTTTCTTTATCAAAATGTCTTTCTATTTCATTCAAATCCTTCAGGCACAACAGTTCTGTTTCGCTGCAATCCTGTGACAATGGGATTTTGAAAATCCTCTTTATATTTGATGCAAAATTACAAGCGGGATTTAAAAAAAGCTTTGTCACCTCTATCGTTTCGTTTGTAAATTCTGAATTAAGCACTTTGGGGATTAAATACATAACGAACCTCCTGCTTATAATGATTTGTCAACTTTTATATAGAGCTGGGAATACTGATACTCTGGTACATCAGTTTTTGCAACAACTGCTTCAAATATACTTTTAACCGCATTGTATCCCTGTTCATAAGGCTGTTGACAAATTGTTGCTAAAATTTCACCGTTCTGCATGGCTTTTTTTGTTGTCACGGTTTCATCAAATGATGTAACTTTGATTTTTCTTTTACTTTCTTTAATGGCTTTTAATGTACCTGCAACACCGCCTGCTGTAATACAAATAAAATCGATTTCTGTTTTTTCAGCAAGAACATTTTTCATCGTTAAATAAGCTTTATCATCGTCGTCGTTATTTTCAACTACGTCTGATATTGAGATATCTTTGTATTCCGATATTACATTTTTTATACCTTCAACTCGCTGGTGATGGCCCACATGCTGCATATTTCCCGTTACAATGCACAGCTTTGCCTTTCCAGAAGATATTAAACCGATGAGACGGCCTGCTGTTTCTCCGCTTTTGTAATAATCGCAGCCTACATAACTAAGTCTTTTAGAATTAGTTAAATCACTCGATAAGGTAATAACCTCTGTTCCGTTTTTAACTAATTCATTAACTTTATTTTTTATTTTTTTATCTTCTACAGCACTTAATATTAATGCCTTAGTTGATTTAGGCAACAGGCTGATTTCACCGATAAAATCATGTGCATCATAACCTTTAATTTCTTTTACAGCAACAGATATTCCATAGTTAGAATAATCTTTTTGTGCGTCGTAAATTCCTCTTTTTATTTCATCAAAAAAGCTGTTACCCACGCTGTTCAAAATTATTTCAACCGGTATGGTGCGGTTGGAATAAACAAGAGCTTTTCCGATTAAATTCGGTTTATAATTATGTTCTTCTGCTATCTTTAATATTTTTTCTTTAGTTTGTAAACTTACACCGGGACGGTTTTTTAACGCTCGGTCAACAGTTCCTCGGCTGACTCCTGCAATATTGGCAATTTCTTGTTCGGTAATCGGCATAAAATTCACCCTCTTGACTTTGTAACAAAAACGACTTATACTATAGAACATATAGCGTGCTCGTGCACGATATAATCATACTCCAAATAATCATCTGTGTCAAGGAGAAAATTGTATGACAAACGAAAACAGTCAAAAACATAAAAAAGTTGGGCAAAATCTCGCCGATCAAATGTCTTTAGTTGAGCTTGTTTCACAAATGAGAAATTCATCAAAAGCTATTGAGCATCTCGGAATAAAATCATATAACTGGTGGAATGAGGGCTTACATGGTGTAGCAAGGGCCGGTATTGCAACCGTTTTTCCGCAGGCGATTTGTATGGCAGCTTCTTTTGACAAAGATGCAGTAAAAAAGTGTGCAGATATAATTTCAACAGAGGCAAGAGCGAAATTTAATGAAAGTCAAAAGAATAAGGATTATAGCATATATAAAGGGCTTACGCTTTGGTCGCCTAACATAAATATTTTTAGAGATCCACGCTGGGGCAGAGGTCATGAGACATACGGTGAAGACCCGTATTTAACATCTATACTCGGTTGTGCATTCATTGAAGGTATACAGGGCGATGATGAAAAGTACATGAAAGCCTCTGCTTGTGCAAAACATTTCTGTGTGCACAGTGGTCCGGAAGCCTTAAGACACACCTTTAACGCCGAAGTGTCAAAAAAAGATTTTTACGAAACATATACCCCGGCATTTGAAGCTGCTGTTAAAAAAGCAAAGGTAAGCGGCGTTATGGGAGCATATAATCAAGTCAACGGAGAAAGTTGCTGTGCGTCTGACAAGCTGATAGAAAAACTTTTAAGAAATGAATGGGGTTTTGACGGTTACTATGTATCAGACTGTTCTGCGATACTTGATGTTATCTATAAGCACAAAAAAACACTAAATCCCGCAAAAGGTGCCGCAATAGCAGTGAAAGCAGGATGCGACCTTGAATGCGGTGTTGTTTATTCTCTTTTGCCTGTGTCGGTAAAATTGGGATATATAAATAAAGAAACTATAAAAAACTCTGTTGCAAGACTTATGGCAATTCGAAGTTCATTGGGAATGTTTGATAATAATTGTCATTTCAATAAAATCACAATAAAAGAAAACGCAACACCTGAACACGAAGCACAAGCTATAAAAATGGCAGAAAAAGGAATTGTGCTATTGGAAAATGACGGCACACTGCCGCTTAAAGAGAATGCACAAAAAATCTTGATTACAGGCTATAACGCTGATAACAAGTTGGCATATCTCGGAAATTATTTCGGCGACCCATCACATTTTATTATGGTTACGGATGCCGTTTGCGAATATAACAGTGAAACAGAATTTATCAGGGGAATTCACTTGTACGATTCTGAAAAAAACAGTGATGAACAACTCGCTCTCGAAAAGGCTAAAAATTGCGATATTATCCTTATGTGCACAGGGCTTGATTCTTCAATAGAAGGCGAAGAAGCCGGCGGTGCTCTTGCAGGAGGCGGAGGAAGCATCGGAAAACAGGGGGACCGTGAAAACATAGATTTACCGATTAATCAGCAAGAATATATTGAAAAACTTATTAAGATCGGTAAAAAAGTTGTTTTGCTGAATTTTTCAGGCGGTTGTATCAATTTTGGAAAATTTAAAAACCGTGTTAATGCCATATTACAATGCTGGTATCCCGGTGCACAGGGCGGAAAAGCTATTGCCGACATACTGTTCGGTAAATGTTCGCCAAGCGGTAAGCTGCCTGTTACATTTTATAATTCAACAGATGATTTGCCTGATTTCTGCGATTATTCTATGCAAAACAGAACATATCGGTATTTCAACGGAAAAGTTCAATATCCTTTCGGGTACGGAAAAACATACACAAAATTTGCTCTTAAAAATACTGAAGTGTGTGAAAACAAAATTCGTGCAACTGTTAAAAATGTAGGTGAATTTGAAAGTGAAACCGTTTTGCAATTATATGTTACTTATCCGACAGCCGACTTTCAAACACCGAATAAATCATTGATAGATTGCAGAAGAATTTTATTGAAACCTCAAGAAGAAAAAGAATTTGAATTTGAATTTGATGAAACTAAACTTTTAACCGTTAATGATGACGGTGAAAAAGTTCTTTTAAGCGGCGTATATAACTTCTATTTAACTGATGGATGCGATTTTGAAAGCAAAGCATTCTCATATTTTCAAAGCATTGAAAATCAATAAAGATACATTGCATTTCACATTACTTTTTGATTTGTTTTTTGTACTTCGGTTATTTTGTTCATCAGAATTCATGAGAAACACTAAATTAGCATTTCTCAAAAAAACAACGGAAGCAGGAATCAGCTCTCGCTTCCGTTGCGTCTATCAAATAAATATTATCTCACTGTTTACGATTTCGGTTGTCCGATCTCGTATATTGTTCATACTGCAAAGAAACCAGCAAATCTCATCGAATAACGAAGTACGCCAAGCCATTAAGCGGTCTGCTCGATAGCTGGGCGTTGTTCCAATTTACACATCTATCTCAGTTTCCCCCTTAGAATTTTAGGCCATCTGTCCATCGACGCGAACGGTTACCGTGTCAATGACTGTCAACCGGAGCTTTTTATCAAACTCGGTGAGGATATCCAGCTACTGCACCTCAAACATGAAAGCAGCGATAGCTTCTGCTTGTGTTTCCCGTTCAGTCTTTGTGGTACAGAGCTGCTCAAGCCGAGCATTCGCTCTCTCATACTCCCCTCACAGGTAGCCCACGGCAAACCGAAAAACGAACCCCCAAGAGAGCAAAAAAATAATGCCCTCCACGGAAATGAATCAGCAGAGGGCGTATGCAAAGATTATTTATTCGGGATCTTGAGTTTCATACCGCTGTAGATGACATTGCTTTTAAGTCCGTTCAAGGAGACGATCTCCTTGTAGCGGTTACCGTCACCGAGATACTTCTTTGCGATTGCCCAGAGGGTATCTCCGTGCGTTACGGTATGTACGCGATAGTTCTCGGCAGGTTTCGTGCCTGCCACGGCAAGTGCCGAGATCTTGACCGGCGACATGATGGCGTACTTGCCGGATTCGTCCTTGTTGATTACCGCACGGTCACCGCTGACCTCGACCACATACCAACGGAGCTTCTTCACCCAACTGGGAATGGCTTTGCCGCCATAATAGGTGCTGCCCGTGATAGTCACAAGGTCACCGACTTTGATTGTCACAGAGGGCTTGCCGGGCTTTGCGGGCTTCGTGTCTCCGCCGAGAGCCGCCGTTACCTTTTTGGCAAGGTCGCCCATACGGGCATACATCCAGTTGCCCGGACAGGATTTATTGGCAAACCACCTGTGGACGGTAAGTACCATCTCGTCCGGCTTCGGTGTGTAGCTGAGCGTTTTGGTCTTATCGCCGAGCCAGAGTAGCTTCGTTTTGCCATTGCGTTTACAGATGTCAACGCAGAGTTTGATGAGCGTCTGATACACAACATCACGAAATGCATACGGTTCCGTGGTATCGGAAGCGCATTCGATGGTTACGGCTCTCTGGTCGTTTGCGTTGGAAGAGGAACACCAGGAGCGGTTCTTCTCCTCTACATACATACCGACACGGCCGTCCGGTCCGATACCGTAGTTTGAACTTGCCTGACGGGATACGGGTAAAAAGATGTTGCCGAGGGTTTCCACCGAGCACTGACCTACCACGCAGTGGGGCGTGATGCGGTCAATGCTGTGGGTGCGCTGCCCGGAATGGTTCGGGCTGAGTTTCGTGTATGATACCATAGGGCTGTTCGTATAAGCCATATTTATTCATCCTCCTTTTCACTGCGGTCATGAAGCTGTTCGAGTACGGATTTCAGCTTCTGCGGAATGGGAAGTCCCAAGTATGCTGCATTCTCAAGCAGGGACACACCCTCATTTGAGAGATAAAAGAAAATGACAGCGGTTCGCAGCACCGAACCTGCACCGATAATGCGTGTATCAAGAATATGTCCCACACCTACAAGAGCAAAGATGAGCACTTTTTTGAAAATGCCCTTGAAGCCGACTTTGCTGGACAGTTTCTTGTCTACCACGGCACACATAATGCCGATGATGTAGTCGATGACTACGAAAGCCAAAAGCGCGTAAAGCAAGCCGTCACATCCTCCCAGAAACCATCCGAGCCATCCGCCGATACCGGCAATAACCACTTGAATGGTCGTCCAAAATTCTTTCATGTTGTTTGTCCTCCTTTAAAAGTTGAATTTGTGTATAAAAAAGTGATGCCGATTAAGCATCACACTTTCCCTATAACATAGAAGTTGACCTCAAAATTGTTAGCACTGCTCAGAGAGGTTGCTCTTCCTATTTCATATACGCCCGTTGATTTTGTCGAAGGGCCCGGAGAACTGCCCGGAACCATAAGAAAAGCACCGACACCGTTGCAGGAAAGGTTTGCCGTAATTGTCGGAACGGCAGAAAAGGTAAAAGGAAAAGCAATATTCAATGCGGTCAGTGAGCCGGAAGTGTAAAGAGTTCCCCAGTTGTTATTGAGTGTTGCCGATACGGTTTTTCTGCACCAGCACTCTGCAATGCCGCTTTTCCACTTTCGGAAAGTCCATATACCGTTTGTTCCGTGCTGAACGACAAAATCGGCAAGCACAGAATTATTGACACGCACACTTCCCGCAACATCGAGTGTTGCCTGCGGGTTCGGAGTGTTGATGCCGACCTTCTTTTTTCGCAGCGCAATGAGCGGTGTGCCCTGCGGAACGGTGAAATACAGATCCAAGCTGCTTGCGGAATAGAGCTTGTCTTGAATCTGCAGATGAAAGTTATATGAGCTGTTTGCATCCAGATTGCACAGTTCAAGGTTTGAATAGCTGAATGAAGTTCTGCTTCGGGTTGTGCCGCCAAGGATGCTTGTAAAAGCACCGTAGCTCGATTCATTCGTTTTCTTGTACCGGTAACGCACATAGACTACGCTGTTTTTCTGTACTCCGTTCACCGATACGGCGGAAATCGAACCGCTGAATATGAGCTGCATTTCCGCCTCGATATCATTGGTTCGCCGAAGAGTTATCGAGGACACCTTCGGTTTGGAATACGGAATGACAGTGACGGCCTTGGAGACACCGGTGGTATAACCACGGGAATCAGTGATTGTGAGCGTGACCATAACATTGCCGGCCTTGGTGATCTTACCAACGGATAAGGCAGCCCCGGTCGAATTGGAGACTGATAAACCGTTGCAGGATGCCGTGTAGTTCGTTATAGTCGCACCGTTTTTCGCAGTCGCCGTTCCGGGTGTTACTTTCAGCACAGAATGGTTTTGAATGAACAACCGGTTATCTTCCGTGATATTTTTCGTAGCCGTGTTGCTGTCCTCATAAGTAAAACCGCCGAGTGTCGGTGCGGAGTTTGCGGCCGTTGTCTGTACGGTGGCGGTTCTGCTCGATGTACTTCCTATCTGGGCAGAACCGTTGAAAGAAGAAAGTGCAAAGGTTCCCGTAAATGATTTAACGGTCGCCATTGCATTTAAAAGTGCCGTTCTCTGCGCCGATGTCAGTGTTACCGTTCTGTTTGCCGTACCTTTCGACCAGGAAAGTCCCGTAACGGTCAATATGGTCGTGCCGCCGTTTTTGATTGCCAACGAGTTGGAATATGATGCTTCATACACGGTCGCATTCAGAGAAACCGTAACCGTGGCATTGTCCGCCGCCAACGTGCTGACGCTGTTTAATACGGCACCTCCAAGCGTTTTTACGGTGGCACTGCCGGATGTGCCGTAGACATGGTTGTACTGTCGCCTTGCCCTGACCTTCACCGTGTAGCTTGTGTTTGGCGAGAGCGAAGACAGCACAGCGCTTGCGCTTGTTGACGAATTTGAGAAAAAGGTCGTCCAGGTCGCTCCGCCGTTTAAGCTGTACTGCCAAAGGTCTGCCGAAGCCGAGGACGATGCCGAAATTTTGAACCCGTTTGCCGTGATATTCGATGTGCTGAAGCTCACGGTCGGGGCGTTGCGGTCGATTGTGTTAAGGTCGACGGTTGCGGATGCGGTTATCGTTCCGATGGATACACCGGAATAGGTGCCGGAAAACCGCCATGACGCCGACAAAGCCACACCTGTTTTTGTGCCGTTGCTGTTATGATAAACCCGGACTGTTTTGCTTTTGAGATGTACCATGTGCCAGCTTGTCGAGCTTGTATCGTTGATAGCCGGTGCGGTATAGGTTTCACTCTCACCGTTGATTGAAATGGTTGAGTCGGCACGAGAGCCGACCTGCAGTGTATAAAACTGCAGGTAAACATTGAGCGTCACATCGGTGTAGTTCCCCGTGACGCTTTGACTGCCCGTCCAGTCGCAGTACAGTCCGAATTTGCTTGTGGGATATTTATGAAAAGAGCCGCTTAATGCCACAGTCTTACCTCCTTAATCCAGAATAACGATATTCAGCCCGTCGGATGCCGTCGGCATTGGGACAAACTTCGTTTTGCCCACGGTCAGCTCGCCGTCCACCGTGGTTTTCCTGGTCTGTGTTTCATCTTTGTTAAGGGTAAAAATGACCTCATCGTTGTAGTAACCGGCAAACTCCGTGTTCGTGATGACCGTCCTCTGGGATGATGCTTTGTTTGACACCTCGATGCCCCGCTTGTCGATCTTGACCTCCTGCGTGTAGATCTCGTTGGGAGCGGGTGTCCACTTTCGGGGAATCGCTCCTTCGGAGATCATGATGTCCGCGAGGTGGATCGACGCATCCCGGCAATAGCAGTAAATACGTAGCGTGGGGTCGGTCACATCGGTGAGCGTGATGGTAAAATCCGTCCAGTCAAAAGCGGCGCTCTTATTGAAGAGATACGTAGTTTTGTTTCCGTTGTAGGTCACATAGAAATACCCGGACATGGCCGAGGTTTTCTTGGCGCGAACGGAAACTGTATAAGTGCCGGGAACTACCCCTCGGATGTACTGCGACAGCGAGGAGTAAGCTCCCAGCACAAAGCAGGAGTCGGAAACGGTGTTGTTCTGCGTATCCGTTGAAGTGTCGGTTTTCACCGTGCCCGAATAGCTCCAATCATCCGTGATACCGTTGAGTCCCGAGGAGTTCTGCACATAGTTGATACCGCCGATGTACTGCTCCTGCATAGTGACGGACAAGCCTTCCACCGTGTGCTGAAGCTGAGATACTTTGTTTTCGGAGCTTCGCAGCCGCTCTTCCAGTATGCCTTGGTCGTTGGAGACTGACTCCATTGTTTCAGTGAGGGTCGCCACATAGCTGTTCAGCCCGTCCACATTCTGCTGAAGATAGGCTGTTTTCTCCGCAAACTCCTCCGTTGAGACATACGCACGGAGTACCACTTCACCGCTCTCCAAATCCCAATAAGACGAACCGTCCTGCGACTGGATAACACCTGCCTTGATAATGTTCGCCACCAGAGAGCCGGAGGTTATGAAGTCCGCGACGATCCGACCGTCTGCCGTGATGGCGGTTTCATAGGGACCGTTGTAGCCGTTATGGGAAAAGCCCAGACCGCCCACATTCCACCGCCAGACATTCACGGCTTCGTCAATGGAGGGAGCGTCCAGAATGAGCAGCTCATAGGGCTGTCCGTTTTCCTCGGAAGTATGGATTACCACATAGCCGCCGCTCTGACCGGTGATAAGCCCGGTGGCTTTGCCGATGGCGGTTTGGAGCAGCTTCGGAAAGCGTCCCACCGTGGACTCCACCTTATCAACCGTTGATTGCACCTCGGAAATGGTGGTAATCATACTGGACTTGCTCTGACCGAGGGAAATGCTCTTGTACCGCTCGGCAAGGGTGTCGTATACGGTTTCGATGACCATAGCTGACACACTGACACCTAATAGCGAGTGTCGAATGGTGACGGTATCGCAGAGGTTGACCCGCTCCAGCAGTGCCGAATACTCCGGCTGTTTCCAAAGCGGCTCAAAGGACACCTTCACCGTAGGGATGGTCGCTCCCAGCGGATTGGCCTTGATGTAGCTGTTGGCCTTTGCCCGGAGAGCGTCCTCCGTGATAGCGGTGTCACTGCCGAACTGGTCGGAGAAATCCATGATGAGCGTTTTTGCCCGGACGATCTCCGAAGTCACAACGTGGAGCGTGACCTCCGGCAGCGTGACCACCGTTTCGGTGTCCGTGCCTTCCGGTGTGTACACGGCATATGGGAGCAGTGCGGTATACACACCGCTGTTGTCCTCGTCCTGCTCCATGGCGGTGAGATTCTTGCCGTATTCAATGACCACTCCGGTCTTCTGCCCACGGTGCGAATGGAACTTTACCGTGAAGTTGTCCCATTCAAACTCACCATACCATTTGGAGAGCATGGAACCTTCCGTGCCGCCAAGGCAGGCTCGGACACTTTTCGGTTGGGTGACGGAAAATGCCTTTGCATCCGAGTAGTTCGTCCAGCCGGTAAAGCGTGTATCTCCGGCAAGAAGCTGAGAGAGGATAAGCTGCGGAGAGCGGCTATCAGTACTGAACGGCAGCACCGGCACATTGGCAAGGTCATACGAAATATGCTGACCGTAGATGGTGACGATACCGTTGAGCGGCTTCGTGATACGGTAAATACGGAATGCCTGGTCGGCGGCGCTGTCATTGGGTTTTGCCTTGATGATGCACTCCTTGGTGATAAGCCCATAGTGCTGTCCACTGACCGGGTATTTGAGCAGGCACTCAAACACACCGTTTCGCTCTTCGGTGACTTCGCAGGAAATAGTGTCCGTCAGTACGCCAAGACCGAAGGTCGAAAAAGTCGTAGCATTTGCGGGATAAAGTACGGGAATCATAGGCTGTCACCTCCTTCTGAGCATAAAAAAACCACCGGAGATTTCTCCACGGTGGGTTGGGTTGAATGATTCAATTTTGTTCGACAAACTGGAATTTGTACGTCTTACAGTTTTATCTATTTAGAAATTATACCAATAACATTTTCGGTTTTTTCAGACCATTTCTTTCTTTTATAATCCAAGCCAATGCTTTCAACATAAACGCATTTTTCTTCTGTACAGACTTTTTTGTTCAAGTATTCAATAAAATCCTTTTCATTAAACCAATCTTTTATGTATATTAAGCGGTCTCTTCAGTTCATATGGAAACGTTCTCGAATATAGGGGCACAATTGCTCATTTGGGCATTAATCCGTTTCTTTTTAGTGATAATAAAAAAGCATACGCAATAGCTATTCCTAAGAAACCGGCAACGGCATCAGCAAAATCGGGAATGTTCAGAATTGGAAAAACAAGTTCGTACCCAAGATTAAATGCGGCAATCAATAGCCCTATTACCGTAACAGCCTTCATTCCACCTCCGAATATAAGAACAGCAAATCCCAAAGCCACCAAGACCATAAGTGAGAGAGAAAAATTGGTTACATGAAGAAGAATATAGTCTGGCAATAGTTGAAGTGCAGGGACAAACCAATTAAGAAGTCTAATGAAAAACAGGAGCCATGAAAGAATGATTGTGCACAAATAAATTACTAAATATATTTTCTTTACTTCGTATTTTACCGTAACCTTTCTTTTACCTACCCCATCTCTGTAACCCCTTATTTTAACAAATTCCGATTTGTCATTCTGATTTTAAGAAATTATACCATACTTTTATGAACTTTTCAACTGCCTGTATTTACAAGCACCGCCACCTCGGAACGACCTCAACCCGCCGCACATTTCCGGCGCAGGCGATGGAGTTTTCTCCGGGCTTCAGCACCGGAAAGCCCTCACCGGTGACGGTATCGTTTTTGAGAACGGTACCCTTGTAGCAGTTCATGTGTTCGCTGTCGATTTCAATGTACTCGTCCACACCGGCGAAGCCCCAGGAGCTTGTGCCCTGACCCTCCGGCCGAACCATGAGCCGAATCAGACCGCTGCCATAGATTTTGATATACGGTCGGCTCTCAAAAGCAGTCGGATTTGTAATTGTCAGTTCGGATGCGTCTACTGCCACTGTTTGCTGCCCCTCCAAGCTGTACTTGAACGGCTTGCAGTTGAAGGTCACGGTGAAGCAGCCGATTTTATTCAGTTGCTCCTCAATATCCAGATTGCCGGAGATGACACCGTAACGGAAATACTCCGCATCGTAGGAATCGGTGATCTCGTGGTATCTGTCCGGCTCGGAATACAGCCACCCCTTAATGTCCCGCAGGTCGGATGCAAGGGCGGCTACGTTCTTCCGTGCGAGGAACACCGTGTAGCTCACCTTGATGTTGGCAAAGCGGCGGTTGGGATTGATGATATCTCCGCTCCTGCCGGGAATGGAAATGAACTCCGCATCGTACTCCGGTGCGGAAAACACATCCTTCTTCTCGATATGCAGACCGAACTCAGCGGAACTGCGGCCGTTGTAGGTAAAATAGCTCATGCGAATACCACTCCTTTCCGCTGGGCGAACTGATTCGCCGTTTCCATGACTTCGTTGGTAAGCTGACGGATATCCTCGCTGCTGTAGTTATTGAAAGTGGCAATGTTCAGTGCGATGGTGAAAGCGGATGCCGCTTTGCCGACCACACCGTCCACAGCCGAACGGAAGCTACCGCTGACATCAAAGTCCGTGGGCAGTGCCGTCTGCATATCGTGAGCAAGGTCGCCCATGACGCCGTTGATGTCATCAGCCATGCCTTCGGCGGCTTTGACCGCTTCATCACCGTTATCCTCAATGGAGCCGGACAAGCCCTTGACCAGCATTTCACCGACCCATGCCATCTCCTTCGAGGGCGAATGGATGCCGAAGAAATCGCAGATGCCGTCCCAGATGGAGGAGATCCACCCGGACACCTTGTCCCACAGCCATGAGGCAAGCTGCTGAATGCCGCTCCACAGTCCCTTGACGATGTTGCCGCCAATCTCCACGATCTTATACATCAGAGAGCCGAAGGCTTTCACGATGCCCGCAATGATCTGCGGCACGGCTTTGACGATTTCCACGATGATGGTGGGTAGGTTTTCAATCAGGGCAACGAATAACTGAACGCCTGCCATGATGATTTTGTCGATGTTCCCGACCAGTGCATTGACGATACCGGAGATAATCTGCGGAATTGCCTGTACAATGGTGGTGATGATCTGCGGCAATGCCTGAATCAGCGAAATCAGCAGGTCGATGCCTGCCTGGATGATCTGAGGGATGGCGTTCAGCACAGCGGTGATAATGCCGTCAATGATTTTTGGTATCGCTTCTACGATTGCCATGATGATCTCCGGCAATGCAGTCACCAGCGAGGTCAACAGCTGAATGCCGGTTTCAATGATCTGCGGAATGGAATCCAGTAGAAATGTAATGATTCCGTTGATGATTTCGGGAAGCGCCGCAATCAGCACAGGCAGTGCATCCAGAAGTCCCTGCGCCAAGCCTGTAATCAGCTGAAGCGCTGCATCCAGAATCATGGGCAAACTGTCTACCAAACCCTGTACGATGGTAACGATAGCCTGCACTGCCGCAGGAATAAGGGTAGGCAGAGCGTTTCCGATACCTGCCACCAGCGTTGTCACAAGCTGTACCGCCGCATCGATGAGCAGCGGCAGATTCTCGATCAGCGTGTTCACGATGGTCATAAGGGCTTGAACGGCAGCGGGAATCAGTTGCGGTAACAAAGAGAGAATCGTGCTGAGCACCTGCGAAAACAGCTCCGTCACCGATTCCAGCAGTGTCGGCAGTAGTTCGCCCACCGCCGTCAGCAGCGCATCCAGCACCGTGGGCAGTGCGGCAATGATGTTCTCGATGACCGGAGCAATGTTCTCCACCACGGTCTTGAAGGCGTCCACCATGTTGCCGCACAGCAGCTCCATGTCCGCATTGGCGTCGCCGAATCCCACGATGAGATTGGATACAGCGGATTTCAGCGCATTCATGGAGCCGGAGATGGTAGCTTCCGCTTCTTTGGCGGTGGTGCCTGCAATGTCCATGCTTTCCTGCATGACATGGATGGCTTCCACCACATCGGCGTAGGAGGAGATGTCATACTTGACGCCGGATATCTTTTCCGCATCGGCAAGCAGACGCTCCATTTCCTGCTTTGTGCCGCCGTAGCCCAGTTTGAGGTTGTCGAGCATCGTGTAGTTCTGCTTGGCAAAACCCTGATAGGCATTCTGAATGGAGGAAATATCCGTGCCCATCTTATTGGCGTTGTCGGACATATCCGTGATTGCCATATCCGCATACTTGGCGGCTTTCTCGGTATCGCCGCCGAGGGACCGGATGAGGCTTGCGGAAAAGCCCGTGACCGTCTCCATGTACTCGTTGGCAGAAAGTCCTGCCGTTTTGTATGCGTTGGCGGCGTACCGCTGGATCTCCTGCGAGGAGTCCTTGAACAGGGTGTCAACACCGCCGACCAGCTGCTCATAGTCCGCATAGGCAGCGATGACCTCTTTTCCGAGCTTCACGGCGGCGGCACCTGCGGCAACAGCCACGGCACCGAGTGCCACACCTACGGTTTTGAGAACCTTGCCGAAGCCTTCAAACTTGCTGCCGGATTCCTCCGCAGCCTTGCCGCCCTCCTTGATGGCTTTCTCGTTCTCGTCCAGCTCACGGTTCATATCGTTGAGGGCGGCTTCGGCATTGTTGAGTTGGATCTGCCAGTTCTGGGTGCGGCGGTCGTTCTCTCCGAAAGAGGTGGCGGCATTCTGCAGAGCCTTGCGAAGGGTGTCGATTTTTGTTGTCTGCTCATCGATCTCTTTTCGCAGCACCTTGTTCCGTGCGGCGAGTGCCTCCACGGATTTATCGTTTTTATCGAACTGAGAGGTGGCGAGCTTCATTTCGGAGCCGAGCACCTTGAAGGCCTGGTTGATATCCGCCAGTGCTTTTTTGAACTCTTTTTCCCCCTCAAGACCGATCTTCAGTCCGAAACTGTCTGCCATTCGCCGTCACCTCCTTAAATGCCGTCCGGGATAATATCGTCAATGTAGTGTTCGTGAGCAGGAATAGCCTGCCCGTTATACTGTTTGTGGCACTCCCACAGATCCAGCAGAAGTCCAAACGGCATCAGCCACACCTCATCTTGGCTGAGATGCAGGTGGGCAAGACCGTAATAAAGAAGCCGGGTAAACAGTTCCGCATCGGAGACCGTTACCCGACTTGTGCGTTTTTTGAGTCTTTCTCGCTTTCCACATTCCGCTTGGTGCCCTTATAGAGAGCTTCCGTAAGGGCGGTTTTGTATCCTGCAAGGTCGAGTGGCGTGGTCAGAAGCTCCACCACATCCTCCGTGAGCAGCTCCTTGGGATGCTCCTTGTCCTTGAGGTTGTGGATGAGAATGCTCTGATTTGCAAGAAGTGTGATGAGCCACACGATCTCGACGATAGCCATTTCAAAGTTCTCGGACTTCATCAGCTTCTCGCCGAGGTTTTCCAGACCGCCGTATCGACCGGCGATCTCTTTAGTTGCCTTGGTGGTAAGCAGGAGTGTGTATTCCTCGTCACCGATGGTGATGACTGCAGTTCTCTCGTTATCCATTGTGTGTTACCTCCGTTAACCCTGTTTTTCGGGTGTCGTGGTATAGGTCGGCTCATAGACTTCCTTATACCAGTTCGTGATAGTCGCAGCGGTCACATCGCCTTCCAGTGCCTCCGCTTTCCACGGGTGCTTGCCGCCTGCGTCTGCTTTGTTGCGGCGCAGAATGGTGCCTTCAATAGTGGGTGTAGAGAAGGTAATGCTGTCGCCCTTGGTGGCAAGGTTCGTCGCCGGAATACCGAATTTCACTCGGTACAGCCAATAATACTTGTACTTGCCGTTGGACTTCTTGGCACGGAATCCCACCGCCACAGGGTCGCCGCCGTCCTCGGATGCGGAAATCAGCACCTTGTTTTTGTCGATGGTTGCACCCGTGAGGTCGGATGCCGCCGCAGAGCCGATATCGTCAATGCCGAGGGAGAGTGTGCCGGATTTGAATTCCTTCACGATCTCCGAAGCACCGTCGTCGGCGTATAGCGTCGCCTCTGCCAGTTCCACCGAAAGATCAGCGGAGATGGCTTTGGCAAGCTGGGACGGCGTACCGTAGGTTTCCTCACCGGCATCGTTCTCGGTGATTTTTGCGTAATACAGTCTGTCAAGACCGATCGTTGCCATGATTCATTCCTCCAGTTCGTAGATTCGCGCCACATCAATGGCGTAGTGATGGTAGCCGGTTTCGACCTCAAAGCCGATATACCGGCGATCGGTAATATAAAAGTCCGCACCCAGCAAGGCACGGACAAGGTCATTTTTCAGTTTGGTGTAGCTGCCCTTTGTGAAGAGGGACAGCCGTGCCTCCTGCGTTTCGCAGCCGGGGGTGTTATCGGCGTGAAGCTCAAAGCTGTCCGACAGCGGCGTAATCACCAGATAGGTGTCCAGTGCTTTGCCGGAAAACACACCCGTTTCCACGGACACGCCGCAGCTTTCGGCGAGGTTTTGCAAATCGGATAGCAGGCTCACAGCTTTTCCACCTCCTCATCCAGCGCCTTGGTCATGGCATCGATGCATTCCTGCCGGGATGCCGTTTTCGCAGGTTTCAGAAACGGCTTTGCAGGCTGACCGTGCTTGCCGTATTCGAGAATGTTGGCAAGCTTGGCATTGCTGCCGCCGTCCGAGCGTGGCTCGGCAAAACCGACCTTGATGTCGTGGTTTCCGTCCCGGTTCAGCTTGGATGGAGAAAGACCGAGCGCACCTTCCAGTTCGCCCGTGGTGCGGGATTTGAACTTTGTCCCCCTGCCGATGACGGAGGATAGATTGCTCTTGACTCTCTTCAGCACGACTTCGCCACCGGCCTGCAGGACGGTATCCGCCACGCTGTCAAAATTGCTGCCGAGCTTGGAGATCTTCAGAAGGAAATCCTCCGGCATTTTCATGTCGCACTTAGCCAACGGTCGGCACCTCCTTCTTTGCCAGCACCTCAATGTACATCCCACGCCCCTTTACACTCTCCACGGACACAATGTCGTAGCGGCAATCATCGCAGATGAGAAACTGGTCGGTAGTGATTATCAGCCCAGGAATACACCGAAAGCGGAATAGGTCGGTCGCTTCACTGAATGCAGCGAGGTTCGCCCAACGCTGACTGCCATGCCGACCTTCCCGGTATACACGGATGGAAACGAGGACTTCATCCTCGGAATGTGTAAAGCCCTCGCTGTCCTTGATTTGACGGGTTTCTACGATGTCGGCAAAGCCGTTCATTTTCCCGAAACTCATGCTCACACCTTCCAATCTCGGTCAAGCCGCAACAGCAGATTGACCGTGTTCCACACCTGCTGTGCTGCTCCGGTGTTATCCGCAAAGAAGCCGCCCGTGCTGCCGTCCCGGCTTTCATAGAAGTGAGACGACAGCATGATGACGGCTTGCTCTGTGGTGGGCGGCATGGAGTTCTCCTTGTAGTAGCCCTCCGGGATGTGCTGGTAGCTTTCGGCGTAAGAAACAGCAGCGGTGATGTAGCTTTTCAGCAGCTCATCATCCGCCGTATGTTCCAGGATAAGGTTGGCTTTTACTTTGGAAAGAAGCTCGTCCATCACCGCCGCCTCCTTTCATTAGGTGCCGGAAGAGGCAGTGCCCTTCTGCTGCAGCACCTTGATAGCTTCGGGCAGAATGAGCTTGCCGTCCAGGCGCTTGGATGCGATGAAACCGATCTGACCGGTCTCCGCAAAGCGCTCATTCAGACGCTTGAAGGTAATACCCAGGCGGTCGCCGATCCAGTAGTAGTTGAAGTCGCCGAAAGCAACGGTCTTCTGACCGGCCGCCAGCTCCGGCGCATAGGGAGAGGTGTAGATACGCTTGCCGAGCAGCGTATCAAAACCGCCCTCATGCAGAGCGGGCTGCCACAGATACTGTCCGTTGGAGTCCTTCAGCTTGCGGATGTTCTTCATGGTGGAGTCGTTCAGAAGCCACACGGCATTCTTGCGATAGGCGCTGTTCAGAGAGTAGAACAGGTCGATTAGCTCGTCTGCGGTGATAGCGGTCGCGGAAGCCGCAGTGACGCCAAGCTGACCGCCGCCCGTGGCATTGAAAATACCCGTGGGCTTGCCGCTGCTGTCGCCGGTGAGGAACGCCTCTTCCTCCTTGTTGCCGATGCGACGGGCAAACTCGGTGCGGAAGTAGTCTTCCAGGTCAAAGGCAGAGTCGTTCAGAAGCTCCTCGGACACCTTGATCATGGTAGCGACCTTGTGTGCGCCGATGAGCTGCTGACCGAAAGCATCGTCGCCTTCGGGAATGGTGCCTTCCTCATCGACCCAGGCGGCAGTGCCCTTTGTGGCGACGATGGGGATCTTGTGACTGCCGGACGCAGTGGTAATGACATGAGCCAGGCTCCTGACCACATTCTCGGCTTCGAGGAACTGCACCAGCGTCTGCTCGAATTCATCGGGGACGAGGTAGCCGCCCTCGCTATCCACGCCTTCCTGCAGAGCGTTGCGGATCTCTGCGGTCATCATACCGCCCTTGGTACGGGCCTGCGCCCAGAACGCCTTCTTATAAGCGTCGGAAGCACGGCCGGTCTTGGTGTCTACCTTTGCGGTGTCGGGCTTCTGGGTGATGGGGGTATTGACCGGAGTGTTCAGTTCACGCTCAAAAGCGTCCAGACGCTCCTGGCGCTCGATCTCACGGCCGAGGTCGACAATCTCCTGTTCCATCTTCTCATAGGTGGCAGTGTCCTCAGCAGAGAGGACGCCTTTGTCACTTCTGTGGGAGTCGAGGAACGCCTTCGTCTGCTCCCAGGTCTTTGCACGCTGTGCGCGCAGTTCGTTGATCTTACTCATTGTTTGTATCCTCCTTAAGATTTGATAAGTGCGAGTCTCTTTTCGAGCTCGGAGATGGGTGTTCCTGCACTTTTCGCAGGTTCGGACGGGGTGTGATGGCTCTTGACCTTGGACATGAGCGAGTTGGTGACGGCTCTGCGGCTGAACACAAAGCTGTCCTCCGCAGCGGCGCTTTCGCCATCTGCCTTGAACAGCAGATCATCGGCGAATCCCAGTTCCACAGCCTTGTTGGCATTCATCCAGGTCTCGGCATCCATGAGGTGGCTGATCTTGGCACGGGACAAGCCGGTCTTGATCTCGTAGGCATTGATGATGCTTTCCTTGACTTCGGAGAGCATATCGATTGCCTTCTGCATCTCCTCGCTGTCACCGATAGCGACCGTCAAGGGGTTGTGGATCATCATGAGTGCCGTGGGCGACATGAGCACCTTTGTACCCGCCATCGCAATGACGGATGCGGCAGAGGCGGCAATACCGTCGATCTTGACTGTGACGTCGCCGTGGTAGTCCATGAGCATATTGTAGATTTGGGCGGCTGCCACGCAGTCACCACCGGGCGAGTTGATCCAGACGGTGATATTCCCGGAGCCGGACATCAGCTCATCCTTGAAAAGCTGCGGCGTGACATCATCGTCAAACCAGCTCTCCTCAGCGATCGTGCCGTTTAAGAACAGGGTTCTCTCTTGGATCTGTTCCTGTGTCTCCTCGTTGGTCACTGTCCTGTTTTTCCAATTCCAGAACTTCTTCATCGGATTTTTCCTCCTTTCCGTTATCGGTGTTGATATTTGCAAAAGCTCCGGCGTTTTGCAGCGGGAGCATATTGCCGTTGATGAGGTATAAGTCGCCGCCGTCCTCTGCCGGGATGCGGTCGAGGTTTTCCAGCTCACGGATGTCGTTGGCGGACATCCAGCCGTTCTGGCGGCCGATAGCGTACCCGTTCATGCGGCTCTGATAATCGCCGCGGAGCAGGCCTTCCAGATTGAACTTCACGAAATACACGGCTTTTTCGTCCTTCGACAGGAGCGACCGTTGAATGGATTGCTCCCAGCGGATGACCCATGGGTCAAGGGTGTACTTCACGAACTCCAAGGACTGCTGTTCAATATTAGAAAAGCTCGATTTTTCCAGGTCGCCGACCATGTGGGGCGGAACTCGGAAAACTCGAGCAATTTCATTGATTTGGAATTTTCGTGTTTCGAGGAACTGTGCCTGCTCCGGCGAAATGCCGATTGGCGTATATTTCATACCTTCTTCCAGTACGGCGATTTTGTTTGCGTTTCCGCTGCCACCGAAGGTGGACTGCCAGCTCTCACGCACACGCTGCGGATCCTTAATCGTACCGGGGTGTTCTAACACACCGCCCGGAGCGGCACCGTTGGCGAAGAATTTTGCACCGTATTCCTCACAGGCGATCGCCATGCCGATGGCGTTCTTCGCCATGGCGATGGGACTGTAACCGACCAGCCCGTCAAAACCCAAACCGGGAATGTGAAGCACTTCGGATGGGTCAAGATAGACCGTTGAGCCTTTCATGGTGGGTGCATCATCGGACTGGGTAGAATAGAGGTAGTAGAGCTTGCCATTTTTATCCCGGTTGACCTCCATGCGGTTGGGCATAAGCGGGTACAGCGCCACCACTTCGCCCTTGCCGTTTCGGATGATCTGAGCGTAAGCGTTGCCCCAGAGGAGCAGGTGCGTCATGAGCGTTTCCCGGAATACGAAGGAGCTCATTTCCGGGTTCGGCTCATCGTGGAGCAAGCGGTAGAGTGGATGATCGAGCGCCATTGCCTTGCCGCCGCTGTCCGTGTATTTATAAAGGTGCAGCGGCAGTCCTGCGACAGCTTCCGACAAGATACGGACGCAGGAATACACGGCGGTCATCTGCATGGCGGAGCGTTCTGTCACCGCTTTGCCGGAGGTCGTTCCACCGAAGAAAAAGGCGTAGTTGCTGCCCGATGTGCGGTTCTGAGGCTTGTCCCTGGATTTGAACAGCCCTGAAAATACTGACATAAATCCTCCTTCTGTCCTGTTTATTGGACACTAAGTGTGGTATAATGAATTCATAGAGAAAGGGGCGATAGCATGAAAGAGAAAATTAACGATATAAAAGAAGCGGTGGCAAATAAAGCTTTTCAATCCGCATTGGCATTAGCACTGACTCTCCCAGATATTTGTGGAGAGATTGAATATCCGACTGAATCGAGTGGAAAAAAACGCTACGCAAAATGGTGCGATAACTATTTTGACTTCAACGACGGCCATGTTGGATTTGGTACCGAAAAAGCCGAATTGAATGGGGACTTACTATACGCATTACGCTGTGCGTTTTTGCACAGTGGAAACGATGATCTCCTTACACAACCAGCGGGACAAAATGCACAGATTACGAAGTTCAGTTTACTGTCTCCGGATCAGCTAAACGGTTATGGCTATCAATATAAGGTAAATTCAACTTCCGCTGAGACATCCATTGTTGTCGATTATCTTATAGATAAACTCTGTTCAGCGGCAGAGAACTACTATGATTCAGCAGATGATAAGTCTGTTTTTGAGAGCCATAACTGTACATTTAAATAAACAATAATCCTCGGTTATTATAAACAGACTCGGCGGTGTCGTTACCGCAGCGGATGGCTCTATCCAGTGCCATGATTGTTGCTACGGCACCGTCGATTTTCTCTGTAGACTTCTCCTTGTCCGGCTTGATGTTCCCGGCTGGGTCGGTGCGGATGAAGATGTTGTCCATCATCCAGCGGAGGACGGGGTGTCCGCCGTGGGCAATTTTCTGCTCCAGCACCAGTTTCATCAGCTCCTTGGTGGGTGGGGACATATCTTTGAAGCCCTGTCCAAAGGGAACGACCGTGAAGCCCATGCCCTCAAGGTTCTGCACCATCTGTACAGCACCCCAACGGTCAAAAGCGATTTCTCGAATATTGAAACGCTCACCCAGGCTTTCGATGAACTTTTCAATGTAGCCATAGTGAACGACATTGCCTTCCGTGGTCTGTAAAAAGCCCTGCCGCTCCCACACATCGTATGGCACATGGTCACGCCGGACTCGAAGGTCGAGGTTGTCCTCCGGTATCCAGAAGTACGACAGGATGATGTATTTGTCATCCTCATCTTCCGGCGGGAACACCAGAACGAATGCCGTAATGTCTGTGGTTGACGAGAGGTCAAGGCCGCCGTAGCAGACACGGCCTTCCAGATCGTCCTCGCTGACGGCAAACTCGCATTTATCCCACTTGTCCATTGGCATCCAACGCACCGCCTGCTTGACCCATTGATTCAAACGAAGCTGTCGGAAGGAGTTCTCCTCTCCGGGGTTCTGCTTTGCCGACTCGCAGGCGTCTTTGAACTTGTCGATGCCGACCGTGATGCCGAGGGAGGGATTGGCTTTCTTCCAAACCTTCGGGTCCGTCCAATCGTCCGATTCCTCTGCACCGTAGATGACGGGATAGAAGGTGTGGTCGATTTTGCGTCCCTCGATGATATCCTTGGCCTTCTGGTGGATCTCATAGCAGATTGACTTGGTGTCGTTGCCGGCCGTGGTGATGAGGAAATACAGCGGCTGCATACGGGCGTCACCGGAGCCTTTCGTCATAACATCAAAGAGCTTGCGGTTCGGTTGCGTGTGCAGCTCGTCAAACACCACGCCGTGTGTATTGAAGCCGTGTTTGTTGCCGACATCAGCGGAGAGCACCTGATAGATACTGCCCGTGGGCTGATAAATGAGCCGCTTCTGGGAGTCCAGTATCTTGACCCGTTTGGAGAGTGCCGGACACATCCGCACCATATCAGCCGCCACATTGAACACGATGGATGCCTGCTGTCGGTCGGCAGCGCAGCCGTATACCTCGGCGCGTTCCTCTCCGTCACCGCAGGTGAGCAGAAGGGCTACCGCTGCGGCAAGCTCGGACTTGCCTTGCTTTTTTGGAATCTCAATATATGCAGTGTTGAACTGCCGATAGCCGTTGGGCTTAAGGACACCGAAAATGTCTCGAATGATCTGCTCCTGCCAGTCGATAAGCTCGAAAGGCTTTCTCGCCCAGGTGCCTTTGGTATGGCACAGGCTCTCGATAAACATGACGGCATAATCCGCAGCGTCCGTATCATAATGGGAGGTTTTCTCCATGAACCTTGTCGGCTTATAGTTTTTCAGCTTACGCATCAGCATCACCGACTTTTATCCATCGTCCGCCGCTGAAATACCACAGACCTTTTGCGTTGTCCGAACTGTAAAATTTATTTCGGCCGATAAAAGACTGCGAAGTAAGTGCGCACTCGTATTCCGTGACCTTGAAATAATAATCCTTGTCGGTATATTCGGACAAACGGACGCTCGGTAAGTCTTCATAACTCTGTATTAGTTCCGCTGTATATATTCCGCCGTTTTCTTTGACCCTGCTCCAACCCTTCGGTGTGTTCTTTATAACGGTGACGGTATTTTCGCTAAATGTCCCGGTGGGAAGAGTAAGATCTCCGGCTTTTTCGGTGTAGAGATAATACCGCTTAGATGAATCAAACGGATTGGTATTCAATCCGATAAAAACATACTTTCTGCTTTTATCCGAGATCAATTTAAAACCGTTGTCACTTTCCGATGAAGAAACAGTAGTACCTGTTGAGGAGTCTATATACTCAAGTATGGCTTTAATTCGGCAGTCCGTGAGCCACATAAATTCGGGAGGTTTTGGATTGATATACAGATCTTTAAACTGCATATCCACATAAATATAACAGTCGTTGTCATCGAATATAACAGTATTATCTTCAACCACGGCAGTTTGTCCGTCCTCTGCGGCAAAGCACAGATCCATTCTTGAAGGAACGGAGATTAATTTGAACCTCGATGCCGGTTCCCACGCACCGTCTTTATACATATACAATCCTTTATCATGAAGCGGTTCGGAATAAATGTCGAAGCACCCGGCAAACATACTCGCCATAGCAGGATCATTTTCATATTCATCCGGCTCGTCATATTTCACGAGACAGTTCCTAAGTGTGTCAAAGTCGGAAATACTCACAAAATCAATCGGTTCTGCACTGTATGACCAGTCTCTTTCGGGGTAGCCGCTTTCAATATACCATTCGCCGGATTTCTCCAACAATTTATACCAGCCGGGTGCAACATTGACCGGCTTTTCAGAATCAATGAGCGGAGCCATATCACCTTCACCGCTGATATAGATTAAGATACACTCCGAAATTCCGTAGTCGTACAGATGATCTTTGCAGGCAAATTCGGAAAAAACGAGAATTGAACCTATGGGCGTATAGTAAATAAGGGAGCAATAGCACAAATTGTCTTTTTCATCAGATGTTGTACTGAATTCTGCGGACATGAGTGCAGTAATCGGCTCATCATCGTTTTCGTCAGACGGCAGTGATTTTAGGCAGTTTCTATCAATTTCACGCTTCGGAATAAACCGTGCATATTTTCTGCCGAATTCAAACGGCTCCGTGATAACCGTGCCGCTTGCGTTTTTCACATACGCAAGGTCGCCGTCTTCGGCTTCATCCGGCAAAAGCTCAAAGTTTTCATACTTTTCAATTCCGCCTTTTACATTTTCTGATGCTTTGCGTATCATGTCGACAATCTCTTCGTAGTCCGGCATTACAGTGTCATCGCTTGAACCTTTCGGCGAAAGACGAAGTGTGAGGTTTGAAATATATGCCGATTTGCCGACAAGGACACTGATGCCGTTTTCATCTTTCGCATAGCCTTCGATCTGTATGCCGAGTGTGGGGTTGCCTGTGAGCTTCTGCGAAAGGCGAATATGCACTTCGTTTCCCTCAAGGTACGGCAAGCCTGAATCTTTCTCCGCTGTTATCTTTTTTGAACGGACGATTTTGTCACCCGTAAGAAAAACGGCAACAAGGTAGTTGCTTTCTGATGCCATTTCCTGCGGTATTTTAACAACAAGCTCGGTGGCATTATGCTCACCTGTGTAGCCGACATATATTTTTTCTCTTGATTCGGTTATGTCCTGCGACAAGTCTATATTTACTGTCCGCATAATTACCTCCAATAAAAAAAGCCGCACGAAGCGACTGCGATAACGAGGAACAGAGACTCCCGACTCCATTCCGTAAATTTTTGTGATCAGTGATTTTCGCTGTGGAGCAGAAGTTCCCGTGCAAGCTGTGTGTTTTCATCGGCGGGTTCAACATCCCAGCCTCTGTCATAGTTGCAGACGATCTTGCCGTCTCGCTTGAGCATAAGCTTTGAAATGCGTCCGCCCTCGATACCCCACTCGGAGCCTTCCTCATACTGCTTTATCCAGTAGTGAAAAATGTCTCCGTTTACTTTGATGCTGCCTTCTTTCCACATAATCGTGTACCTCCGTTTGTTTTGTTGTGAGTGTATATTACCGTCATGTTAGGGATATATCCAGTCATTTCGGAGAATATACTACACAATCATTCGGAGAAAAAACTGTGTATATTACAGCGGTTTGCATTCGCCTGTGAGGATGAAATGTACATACTCTTTGCGGTGTCCTTCGAGAAAGACAACCAGTTCATAGAACCGCATCTCATTGGCAATGTACTGTACCGTCGGCACATCAAACATATTCGTGCGCCCGGTTGCTCGAACGGCGAGAATCTGCTCTCGGATTTTCTCAGTCATGGTCGCACCTCCGGCAGATATCCTCCCCGTAAGCCACGCTCAGACCGCAGCCGTTATCCCAGGCAACCATGATGCTGCCGATGTCATCCACGCCTCGCACGGTGCCTTTCGTGCCGACAGGCGGTGCCTGTGGATCGTCCATCCGAACAAGCTCCACACGGCTGCCGACTGGGTATTCCTTACGGATACGCTCGACCGTCTCTTTACTCGGAAATCTCATGCTGCGCACCTCCGTTTCTGAAAGCCGATGAGCCGGAGAGGTTCTTCAGCAGTATTTTTCGAGCAGCTTTGTATTCATCACCGATGAAACCCAGCCGAAGCAGGAAACAGCGGAATGCGTACTTCTCGTTTTCAATCGGTTTCTCGGATGAATTGACACGGCTTTGATTTCGTGCCATTTCACACAACTTGCAGATGAAGGTGTCGTAGGCGTTCATCTCATCCGGGGTGGGAGTTGCCGGGAACCATTGGAAGGAAACCTTCGTGTCCGTGATTTCCAGTGGCAGGTCAGCGACTCCGAGGGCTTTCTTGATAAGGCTGCCCTTGGCGGCAATGAGAGCCTTGAGGTTTTCCAGGTCGCTGTCGGTGAACAGGCTCCTCGGCATGGAAATGCAGACGGCGCAAGGCTCGTCCTCGTCATCGGCATTGCTCTGGTCGATGTCAAAGCCCTCATCGTAGATGTGCTGAAGAAGCCGCTCGATGACCTCGCTGTCGGCACGGTCATCAAAGGAAAGGCTGCCGTTTCGGTCAATGGTAAAGTAATCTACCTCATAGTTGAATGTGGGCGCGCCGCAGTACTTTGCGGGAACGCCGAGCCAGTCGGAGATGGTCTTAACCAGCCGCTTGCGCTCCGCACCCTGGGCATGGATTGTAATCGTCATTTTCGTGACCTCCTTGTTTTATGGTAGTCACATATTACCGTCACGTTCGGCATATATCCAGTTATATCTGCACATTTCCGGTGTAGATTATATCGGCGCATTATCGCCGCCGGACTGTGCATACCACACAATTCCGCAGAGCACGAACCATACGCACGGGAGTGCTACGCCGTTGCCCCACATCTTATATTCCGCACTGTCGGAATACGGGTTTTTCAGCCACTTTGCGACCTGCTTGTCGGACTTCATCTTGCAGCCGGTCACCTCGGAGTAGGTCTTGAACACCTTGTGCCAGAAGTACATCTCCTCATCGGTCGGTTTTTCCGTGCCGAGGTCGGCACACCAGTTGTCCGGGAAGCCTTGGAGTCTGGCGCACTCGGTGGGCGTCAAACGGCGGACGGTGTATCCGCTTTGGATAGCGCCCGGCCCTTTTGCCACCAGTGTCGGCTGAAGTTCCTTTTCAAAGGTCGGAGCGAACTTGGCGTTCTGCCCCTGGTTGAAGGTGTCTCTGCCGATGCCGTAGCAGACAGCAGTGGGGTCTTTGTAGTCACGGGCAAGGACGGTAGGAGCCTTATCTTCGGAAACCTGGGCAAAGCTGCCGGTTGTCATGGTATAGACAGCGTGGCGGTCAACGGTATTGAGGGTGAAGCTGACATCCTCGTTGATGCCATCGCCCTGGGGACCGTTCTTGTCCTCGCGGCCGATCATGGAGCCTTGCAGCACATAGGTCCGCTGTTTCGTCCCGGCATTGGCGCACACCACAGCGGAGCGGTCACCGAGGTCACGAACTTCATCACGCTGATTTTGCGTGAAAGCAACAACGGCAATGCCGCCCTGATTGCAGGAGGGGTTGCCGCCGTTGCCGTCAAGCGTCCGTGCGGTTTCCGCTTCATAGATGCCGCTGTGAGGATTATCCGACTTCATGGCGTTGGAGTCCTTGGAGGAGATGCCGAAGGGCTGAAGGACACAGGTAAAATTGTCCTTGTCCGGCATCCGCTGATTTCCACCTGCGTTCTGCTTGGTGAGGGTCGGAGAAACCTGTCCGCCGTCCCAACCGCAAGGCTCGAACAGCGTCTGGTCGTTGTTGCAGGACAAGGTTGCGGATTTGTTTTCCTGGATGAGCGCGCCCTTGCCGCCGCCCTCACAGCCGGAGCGGATCTTCATCACAAGCGGTACATTGTTGCCGCCCGTACCCATGCGGGAGGTCAGCGTCTGCACATTCCCGTCCTCGGAAAGTTTGACCCTGCTGTCGGTCGGATGGTTTTCCAGTGCGACCGCCGCAGGAACGACCCCAGCACGGAGCGTGGGAGAGCATTCTTCCTCATAGCCGATGGTGCGGCTCTTTGCGGAATGCTCGGTGCAAAATCCTGCCGACTCCACTACACAGGGTGGATGCCCGTGTGTCTCCGCACGGAGCGTAGCTGCGACATCCTCCGAAACATTCATGCGGTCGCCGCCCTGGTCGTTCAGCACGATGTCGTTGCGACCTGTTGAGACTCCGCAGTTTACACCGAGTGTGGAAGAAACCTCCTCGGTCAGACTGCCGTTGTATCCGTCATAGCCTGTCGCTCCAGGGCAAGGCGTAAAACTTCCGGCAGCTCTTTGCCACGAGCGGAAGCCCTCCGCAGAATACCCAGACAAGCCTTCTGACTCAAATAGTATTTTTCCGGCACCTCCGCCTGCAAGATCTGCGACAAGGTAGATGCGGCGTCTTCGCTGGGGAACTCCCCAGTATTGTGCGTCAAGAGTTCGGTACGCAACGCTCCATCCGTCTCCCATGTATAGGTCGGCGTAGGGCCATCGTGCCTTTTCAGGCATAGGCACCTGGGCATTCGGCTTGGCGATGCCGATGACCGCTTCGAGGACGGCTTTGAAGTCCTCGCCCTTGTTCGAGGAGAAGGCGCCGGGGACATTCTCCCAGCAGATCCATTTTGGATATTTGCCATCTGTGGCATACCTCATTTCTTTGATAATGCGGACGGCTTCATAGAAAAGGCTGGAACGCGCTCCGTCCAAGCCGTCTCTTCGGCCTGCCACGCTCATGTCCTGGCACGGTGAGCCGAAGGTGATAATGTCCACGGGTTCGATTCTGCCACCGTCCATAGCGGAAATGTTCCCGTAATGCTTCATAAAAGGCAGACGCTTGGTGGTCACCCGAATGGGAAATGGCTCGATTTCCGAAGCCCACACGGGAGTGATACCGGCAAGCAGTCCGCCCAACGGAAAACCCCCGGAACCGTCAAACAGGCTTCCGAGGGTCAAAGTCTTATTCTTCATGTGTTTTCACCTCGCAATCGGTCTTTAAGGGCAGAATAAAACGCTTTGCTTTTCAGAGGCTTTCCGGCGTTCTGCCATTCCTCTTCAAAGTCAAAGCGTTTCTCCAGTTCTTCCACCGAGTAGTCTGCGCGGAACTTTCGCCATGTCATACCGTCCCATGTTTTCAGCTGTTCCCACAGTTCAGGAAAGTGCCGGTACAGCTTTCGCAGCTCCGAAAGCGACTGCAATGGGCAGCACCAGCAGGACACCCTGCGGAATATTTCATACAGCCCATCCCAATCAAAGCCGTGGTCATAACAATACCGAAGGCATTCCGCTTCGGTGATGTTCCAGTCCACAAGCGGATGCCGGTGGTTTGGATTTTGATTATTCTTCCGTTCCAGGCGGTATCCCTCATCTGCGGCAAGCCCCACATACTCGATTACGGTGTAGGTCTCCCTCAGCTTTCGCAGATACCGTTCCCTCGGCTCGTTTTTCAGCCGTTCCGTACACCAGCGCATTTTTGGTCCCGCCCAGCCGTAGCCGAGGTGGTCTGCACCGTACTTTTCAGCGAAAGTGGTGCTGCGCTTGCGGCGAATGGGATGCTGACAGAAATAATATTCAAAGGAGTGCGGCGCTTGGATGCGTGTAATGGGTCTTCCGATATACTGCTCGACTTTATCCAGATGCGCATACAGTCCCGGAAATTCCAAGCCGGTATCGCAGAAGAGAATATCATCGACCGGCATTCCTTTTTCCAGCATCATAAGTAGCATGGCGGTGGAGTCCTTGCCGCCTGAAAGAGAAACAACATGGTATTCCGGCTTATTCTGCTCCATCACACACCTCGTTGAACTTGTATTCTTTCCCATCCCGCAGAACGCTGACCTTTTCATCCGAGCCGACCTGCTCGATGTACCGTTTTACGATGACGTCGCAGAACTTCTCATCCAGTTCGATGGTATAGCAGATGCGGTCGGTCTGCTCACAGGCAATGAGCGTAGAACCGGAGCCGCCGAAGGGGTCGAGCACCACGGAGTTTGCCATAGAGCTGTTCTGAATGGGATAGGCAAGCAGCGGAATCGGCTTCATGGTAGGATGGTCGCCGTTTTCCTTGGGCTTGTCGAACTCCCAGATGGTGGACTCTTTGCGCCCAGTGTACCACTGGTGCTTGCCTTTCTTCTTCCAGCCGTAGAGGCACGGCTCGTGCTGCCACTGGTACGGGGAGCGTCCCAGCACCAGGGACTGCTTCTTCCAGATACAGCAGCCAGAGAGGTAGAACCCGGCAGCGTCAAACGCCTTGCGGAAGTTCAGCCCCTCGGTGTCGGCGTGGAACACATAGATGGAGGCATCGTCCGCCATGACCTTCTCCATATTGGAAAAGGCATCGAAGAGGAAGTCGAAAAACTTCTCCGATGCCATGTTGTCGTTTTTGATTTTCCCGGCGCTGCCCTCGTAGTTCACATTGTAGGGCGGGTCGGTGATGACGAGGTTTGCTTTCCAGCCGTCCATGAGGGCGGCGTAGGTTTCCTCTTTTGTACTGTCACCGCAGATGAGCCGATGCCGTCCCAGTGTCCAGATATCGCCGGACTTCGTGAAGGTCGGCTTTTGCAGTTCGGCATCCACATCAAAGTCATCCTCTTCGGCTTCAATGCCGTCATCAAATAGCTTCGACAACTCCTTTTCGTCAAAACCGGTGAGGAGCGGGTCAAAGTCCAACGCCTGCAAAGACTCGATCTCCACACGCAGAAGTTCTTCATCCCAGCCTGCGTCCATTGCCATGCGGTTGTCGGCAATGATGTAGGCTTTTTTCTGCGCTTCGGTGAGGTGGTCGGCAAAGACGCACGGCACCTCAGAAATGCCTTCCTCCTTGGCGGCAAGAATACGACCGTGACCGGCAATAACGCCATAGTCACGGTCGATAATAACGGGATTGATGAAGCCAAACTCACGCAGTGAGGAGCGGAGCTTGTTGATCTGCTCCGGGCTGTGTGTCCGGGCGTTATTGACATAGGGAACCAGCTTCGTGATAGGTACGAGCTGCATCTCGGTCGTTGTTTTCATCAGACCAGCCCCCATTCCGCAAACTGCTCGAAGCCGCCGACCGAGCGGATGTAGTTTCGAGCAATCTCCACGATTTTCTCATACGGTCTGCCGTCCACGGTATCATCACCGATGGCACAGCAGAGCATCACAGGTTCACCGATCTCCTGGGCTTTAAGGAAAGCGTAAATGTTTACGCTGACATCTGCTTTGGATAGGTCTTTGCCGTGCAGACCGCCGCCTGTCACCGAGTCGGCCATATCCGAACCGAGCTTGCGGTTGGTTGCGCCGGTGTCCACATCGGTGCCACCCGTCCAGTCGCCCAGCGGGTTGATCTCCGCATCGGGATAAATCTCGCGCAGATGCTGTGTCTCGGCATTGCTCTGACAGAGAATGAGCCGGTCACCGTCCAGAATGTACTTCCCATCATAGGGATACACGGCGAAAATGTCCCGTGCGATCTGCGAGAGCTTTTTCTGCTCCTCGGTCACGGGCATTCCTTTGAAGATGCCGTTGTCACCGCAGCGGACACCGTCTGCCTGGTTATCGGCAAGGTGACCGTCCTGCGGCACTTCCACATAGTCCACAGCGAGGTTTCCAGCAATGCGGTGAACGGCGGCGGTGATTTCCTCTATCGGAATACTCACCGAAGCCTCCGCAATGATGTAGCACACGCCGTGACCGATGAGCACTTCCACGGCGATGCGGGGATTTTCTGCTTTCTTGTATGCCAGGTCAACGAGCGCACCGGCAATTCTGTCTGCCACCTTATCCGGGTGGCACGGATTTACTTTTTCAAACATGGTGTTACCCCTTTCTCGCACGGAGCAGGCGTTCCATAAGGTCGTCCTGCGGCGTTGACTCGCCGTATTCCGTGCTGCAGTTTTCTTTCACGATCTGGAAGATCTCATTCCAGAGCCGAACCGCCTGGTTCATGTAGTTGATGCCGATATTGATAAACGGGGACGGAATCGGCTTTCCCGTGGTGGGGTGCTTGGAGAGGAAGCCCATACGGTTGGTCATTTCCTCGCACTGCACCCAGCGGGCGGAACACATGGCGTAGCGCTCCAAGAGCTGCGGCGACACCTTTGCGGCGCAGCCGATACCTTTGAGCCATTGCCAGGTTTCCGTATAAATTTCCTGCGCCTGCAGGACGCTGCCGTCGCGCTGCTCGGCAGAAAGAAAATCATGGGGCTTCGGCATGGCAACACCCTCGACTTCGGGAATGTCCAGCACTTCAAGTTTTCTGCCGCCGGGATTACCGTTTTCGGCCTTGTCCTTGACTGCGGATTTCTTCCTTCCCGCACCGGGTCTTGCGCCGCCGCGCCCGCCTGTGTTATTCGATTTTGTGGGCATCCGAGTTCACCTCCCTTAATTACCCTTTTGATTTCGCCTTTTTCGCGCACGTGACCCCGGGCCGTTGCCCGACCTTAAAGGCCCCGGAGATTTCTATCCCCCTACCGGTCGCCGAGGTCGTGGTGGATCTTGGTGTGGCAGGACTGACAGAGACTCATGAGGTTGTCCCTTGCGTGAGTGCCGCCTTTGGAAACGGGCAGAATGTGGTGAACTTCCTGTACCGGAGTCAGCCGACCTTCTTTGAGGCACATCTCACAGAGAGGATGCTCTGCGGCGTAGCGGTCACGGATGCGTTTCCACGCTCTGCCGTACTTGCGATTGACATCGGAACTGCGCTCGTATTTATCGTATTTTCGGCGTTCCTCCGTGCGGTGCTGTTCACAAAACTGTCCTTCACAGAGGTTGGGACAGCCGGGGTGAGAGCAGGGTCGCAGCGGTTTCTTCGGCATCGTTTCACCTCCTTCGGGCATGAGAAAAGCCCCACGGGATTACTCCCATGAGGCTGTCCTCGATTCTTTTTCGCTATTATAATGATACTACATTTACGATTGGAACTCTACGGAACTATTGGGTACACTTTTGGCTTTTAAGATTTCCGTCACCACATCGAGTGAGCGGTCGTGCAGCTTTTGTATCCATTTTCCGCTGTAGTGCATATCCACGGCGATCTGCTCCCATGTGTGGAAACACAGATACCGTTTTTCCAAAAGGATCTGATACTCGCTGTTGTCCACCGCTTTGATGACCTCCACGATGTCACGCTTCAGATCCACAAGCCGGTCGATGTCCCTGTTGATTTCTCCCTGTAGGTCAATGATTTTGCACACGGCATCCGCCATCGTGGAGCCGCCGCGATTGGGATTTCTCGGCATACCTGTCAATGTGGCGGTGCATTTGGTGGCAAGTTCATTCAGTGATGCGACCTGGGCGATTTTTGCGTCAATGCGCTGGTCAAGGTGGTGCGCCTGCGAGAGATACTCTTTTGCTGTCATGCCGCTACCTCCTTATGCACCATGCGGCGAACACCCGTCATAAGATATTCTCCGTCCAGGTCGGTAAGCGTTCCGTACCAGCCGGAACGGAAGAAACGCTCCAATGCGTTCACCTCGGCTACGAAATCCTCGTTATCCGGGAAGCGGTAATGCTGCTTGAGTGCTTTTTTGTAGTCTTTTACGGCCAGTTCTACAATGGCGTTGGCTAATGCCTGATAGGGGTTCATATTCGTACCTCCGATGTTTTAAGATCCTCGGATTGGCACGGATTGTCGTTATTTGTCGAACTGTTGTCTCAGATTTTCAGATTTGCCTTGACTGCAGCTATCAAGGCCGACTGTGTTTTATCTTTGGCTTTCAGCGCACGCAGAATCTGCTCATCAATGGTGTCATCCGCTATAATGTGCTGCACCACCACAGTTTTGGAGGTCTGGCCTTGCCGCCACAGGCGGGCTATCATCTGCTGGTATAGTTCAAGTGACCATGTCAGCCCGAACCATACGATGGTGCTGCCGCCGCTTTGGAGATTCAGACCGTGTCCGGCAGAGGCGGGGTGGATCAGTGCTACGGGGATTTCGCCGTTGTTCCACCCGCGGATGCTGTCGGAAGTATCAAGGCGGGAAAACGGAATGTGCCGCTCATGAAGCCGTTTCATAATCCGCTCCAAATCATGCTTGAACCAGTACGCCACCAGAAGAGGTTTGCCGTTGGCAGCTTCGATGATGTCCTCCAGTGCATCCAGCTTGCGATCATGGATAAGGACTGTATTTCCGGCATTATCATAAATTGCGCCGTTCGCCATCTGGGACAGCTTGCCGGAAAGCGCAGCGGCGTTTGCGGCACTGATCTCTCCGTCGGGCAGGTCCAGTATGAACTGCTTTTTCATTTCCTCATAGGCATCCCACTCGTCCTGACTTAGATACACCCGGTATTCGCTGGAGATCAGCTTCGGCATTGTCAAGTGGTCGGTTGATTTCATGGAAATCGTGATGTCCGATATTTTGCGGTATATTTCCTGCTCCGCTCCCGGCTTGGGGCGATAGCTGTACACGATCTGCCCGTTCATGGCGTCCGGCACGAAATATTCCTGTCGGTAATGCGTAATAAATCTGCCGAGGCGTTTACCAAGATCGATAACCTTGAACTCCGCCCACAGATCCATCAGACCGTTGGAAGCGGGTGTGCCGGTCAGCCCGACAACTCGCTTGATTCTGGGACGCACCTGCATCAGAGCCTTGAATCGTTTGGACTGGTGATTTTTGAAAGAAGAAAGCTCATCAATGACCACCATATCGAAGTGAAAGGGCATCCCGCTCTTTTCTATGAGCCACTGTATGTTTTCCCGGTTGATGATGTAAATATCGGCTTTGCGCATCAATGCGGCTTTGCGTTCCGCTTCACTGCCGACCACCACCGAATAATTAAGGCTGTGGAGATGATCCCACTTTTGTAGCTCCGCACTCCAGGTATCACGAGCCACTCGCAGCGGCGCAATCACCAGCACCCGGTGTACCTCAAAGCTGTCGAACAGCAGGTCGCCTATGGCAGTGAGGGTGATGCTCGTTTTGCCAAGACCCATATCAAGCAGTACCGCGGAGAAGGGATGCGCCTTGATGTAGTTGATGGCATATTTCTGATATTCATGCGGTGCGTATTTCATCCAGTATCCCTCCGATCTGCTCTGGGTCATCAAGGACATACACCTTAAAGCCCAGCCGCCGCAGCAGTCTGTGTCTGGCAGCCTGCAGCGGTCGCGGTTTCTTGCCCGGCGCTTTGACCTCCACAAAGCCGATCTTGCCTTCCGGCAGAAGCACGATGCGGTCGGGCATTCCGTCAAAGCCGGGGCTGACCATTTTCGGTGCGATGCCGCCTGCGCTTTTTACAGCTTTTATCAATTTCTGTTCTATCGTTTTTTCTCTCATAGTGATCCTCCATCAGAAATTAGGTGGGTGGTGACAGTCGATGACAGTTATTTCAGTAACTTCTCTTAGGACTTGTTTTTTTAAGGCTATAAGAGAAGTTTCTGTAGAGAGTGTCATCGACCGTCACCCTATGCTCAATCCAGGAAATCCGACTTAAGCTGCAGGCCGAAAAGCATCCGTGCGGATTTGCTTCTTTTCCTCTCAAAACCGGCGCATTCCAGAGCAGTGTAGAAATCTGTCGTACTGCGAACATAGTCTCCCACCTGCGCACAATAACTGCGGTATGCGTTGTAGACATCGCCGGATTTCGCGGAGAAAGTGTCGCCAACCTCGCAGCATTCGTCCAGAAACTGCGAGAGCCAGTCGTTGTTGTCTTTATATTTTTTGATGGCTTCCTCCACCACGGCAGGCTTGATGATATGATAGTCGTTGTCGATCACACGCTTTGCACCGACCATGATCCATTTCAGGATTGCGCCGCCAGCCTTGTCGAACAGGAAATCGGCATAATTCTTGACATCAGATTTCCCCTCAATCCTGGCATTGAAAGGAATCACGATCAGCCGCCAGGTACCGGCATCGATTGCGCCGACCTTCGGCAGATGGTTGGTATAGAGGACCAGCGTGTGGCTCGGTACATAGCTGAAGGGATCTTTGTACTTCTTTTCGGCGTAGATTTCGTCCGTGGAGCACAGCTGCTTCACGTTGGAAGTACTCAGCCGCATACCTTCCTCCAGTTCCGCTGCGATAATCAGCCGCTTGCCCTTAGCCTCGGCCAGTTCCGGCTTCACATTTCGCTTGCAGCCCACGGTTAGCGTATCGGCAGACATATTTCCGCTGTAGGTGCCGAGTACGCGGGAAAGCGTGTTCCAGAAGGTGGATTTACCGTTTCGTCCTTCGCCGTAAGCAATAATTAAGGCTTCGACACACACTTTCCCGATGGCGGACAAGCCTGCAATCTCCTGCACATAGCGAATTAGGTCCGCATCGCCGCAGAAGAATGTTTCCAAGGTGTCCTGCCAGATATCCATGCCTTCATCGGCCGGGTCAACGGTGGTTTGCTTGGTGATGAAATCCGTCGCTGTATGTTCCCGTGCGGATACAAGCCCCAGACGGAGGTCGTAAGTAGAGGTCGGGGTATTCAGCAGAAACCCATCCGAATCCAACTGCCGCTGGTCGATCTCCAGCATGGGGTGCGACTCTTTTAATGCAGCGGAGATGTATTTGGAGTCACGGCGCTTGATGGCGTAGTTGCGGTAGGTCGTGGCATTCTCATATTTCTGAAAAGACCGCGCCTGTTCCGAATTAAAGGCCGCGGCTGCTTTCTTGGGACCCATCGATGCCAGCAGTTCCCAAGCACCGTTTTTCATCATCTCATCGGTGGTTTTTCTGATTTCGGCCTCCGCCTCCTCAAGCTGGCGGGTCGTCAATTCCTGCGCCACCGCCTGCGCCTTTGGCTTAGACTCTTCCCAAAAGCCGCCGTTGTACACGAGAAAATCGGTAGACGGCGTATAGCGGAGCTTTGCCTCGTATTCCCTTGAAAGCACGGTGGCCTGTCCTACATCGGAATAGTCGGTCGGCTTCAGCTTAAGCTCCTGGTTATATTGCTCCGGCGGAATGTAGCCGTCCTGTGCGGAGACTTTTCCGTAAAACCGCTGTGCGCTGCGCCAGATACTGTCCAGTTCCGACTGTTCCAAGGGCGGATGACAGCAGGCGGCGACCTCTGTAAAATGCTTGCGCGCCTCATCGGTATTTCCGAAGCGTTTCAGAATGCGCCCGGCATAGTGTGACATGGTGGCGTTGCGGCTTCCTTCGGGAATAATGATGCTGCCGTAGCTGCCGGAGTCCATATTTGCGTCGAAATCATCATCAGTAAGGAAAGTTGTCAGCATCATCGGCCCGTCAAAGACATCGACCTGCGGTGCTTTTGTTCCGAAGAAGAATCTGGCGGCATCGAGCGCCTTAGTGTCAAAATACGGGAAGATGGCGTTGACCAGCTTTTTCAAATCGCTGTACTGCGCCGCATCCGTCAGTCGGTCAATGGGAAACAGCACATGGAATTTAGGTCGCGCTTCCTTGCCGTTTTTCACCTTCATGTGGTTGCGGCTGTAGTGGACCGCAAAGGCCACGCCGGGAAATGCAGCGGCAATATCGGAGGGATAGACCCATTCCTCCGGATCATCGCTGTGGTCGTTGTCGCAGTCGACCGGGAGACAATCCGCTCCGAGGAAATTGTCATTATTGCGGTAGTTGCCTCGGTATTCGGCGCATACATAATCGTAAGACACGGCCTGCAGCAGCGTGTTTTTATCGGTCACCGCGACCTTATGCGGGTAGATGCAGTTCTCCGGCATTCCCAAGCGGTCGGCGCGGTACAGTGTGAATTTCATCGTGATACCTCCTTGCAGATCTCGCTGAAATAGCGAATCCGATAGCCCTTCCATGTGGCTCTTTTGATTTCTGCCTCCATGCCTTCGGAGATGCGTTCACCGAAAACCCACATTTCCGCACATTTGCTGAGGATCGCATTGCCGAAGAACAGCCCCAGCTCGCGCTCCTTTGGCTTGTTGTCGTCAAGGAACTGCGGAAAGAGCAGATGCGGTGCAATGGGAATATATCCGGCTTCCACCGCAAAACGGCTGTAGCGTCTTGCGGCGGCAGTGTTGTTTTCGACATCTCCGGCATACGGACTGCAGATATACACGATGGGTCTGAATGCCCGGAGTGCTTTTTCTTCTTTTTCAATGGCACAGAAAGCACCGTAAGCCGTAGGGTCGGCATAGCCTTCTGCGTTTCTAAAATCAGCCATAACAGGCTCCTCCAATCTATAGTTTTCACTACCCACTGGAGTGTTCCGTGGGCAGTGGTCCGGTTTTAGTCCTTTTTGTAGAACATGGTTTCATATCCGTCGGCACGGAGTTTCAGCCCGGCAGCCCACGGCGGGGTGCGTCCCATCTGTTCGCAGACAGCGTTGAGGTCGACCTCCGGTGCGGCTTCAATCACCAGTTCATCGTGAATGTGCATGGTGATAAAGCAGTGGGACAGGGTCTGCATGGCATAGCAGAGGATATCGCGGGAGGTGGCCTGAACGATGTTTTCCACCAGCTTCGGACCGTAGGTCTCCAGCCGCTCCCATTTCTTCGTGCCGCCGATGCCCTCATAGGTGATGCACTCGCCGCCGAACTGGTTAGTGCCGAGTTTGGGCTTCACATAGGAAAGCCTCCTGCCAGACGGAAGCGTAATAAAGAGCATTCCGCTCCGATAGGCAAACTCGATACCACAGACCTCGCTGTCCAGATGCTGCTTTACGGCACTCATGGCGGCGCAGTCGATGTCCCACCAGAAGTTCACGATATTCTGGTTCGAATTTCGCCACGCAGTGACCAGCGGCTGCAGTTCATCTTCGGACAGACCCATCTCCAAGGCACCCATTGCTTTGAGCGCGCCGATCGAACCGCCATAGCCAAGGGCGAGTTCAGCGATTTTTCCTTTCTGCCGCAGATGACCGTTTACACCGTGCTTTTCCACTGGAACCTTGAACATCTGCGATGCGGATGCGCAGTAGATGTCGCCTCCTTTTTCAAAAACATCCTGGCGCCAGGTTTCTCCCGCAAACCATGCCAGCACTCTGGCTTCAATGGCGGAAAAGTCGGCAACGATAAACTTGCAGCCGCTTTTCGGCACAAATGCGGTGCGGGTCAGCTGCGACAAGGTATCCGGCACATCCTCATAGAGTATTTTCAAAGCATCAAAGTCACCGGAGCGGACCAGGCTGCGGGCCTCGGCCAGATCAGGAAGATGGTTCTGCGGCAGATTTTGCATTTGAATAATGCGTCCTGCCCAGCGACCGGTCCTGTTGGCTCCGTAGAACTGAAACATTCCACGGGCGCGGCCGTCTGCGCATACGGCTTTCTCCATCGCCTGATATTTACGAACGGAGGATTTCGCAAGCTGCTGGCGAAGCGAAAGGACCTTTTGCATCTCTGTCGGTGCAGTTTTGAGCAGTTCCGCAACTTCCTTCTTGCCCAGTGAATCGACCGCCAAGCCATTATCCGAAAGCCACTGCTTCATCTGCTGTACCGAGTTGGGGTTATCCAAAGCGGTCAGCTTCTTCATGGCATCGGTTAGCTCTTTGCGGGAACGGATGTCCATGGCAATTGCCTGATGCACCAGCTCCATATCCAGTGCAACACCTCTGTCGTTGATCTTCTGGTCGAGATGATACTGGTTCCAGACGGCTTCCGGCACAGGAAACTTGGCGAGTTTTTCCTGAATGGACATCTCGACCTCAACATCACGGATGTTGTACCGTTTGAACGAGTCCCACTTATCCGGAGCGTTCTCCGGCAGATTGCGGGTTCGACCGCCGTTGGTCTTCGTCGGCGCACAGGGCTGACAGAAATACTTGATGAGTTCTTTGCCTTCGGTCATCTTTTGCTTTCCAAGACCCAGAACGGCACCGACGCCCTCCAGTGAAAGCGGAAGCCCCATATATGCAGACCAGATCATGGTGCATTTCCAGGAGGCAGGGTTGAGATAGTTTCCCACGGTATCCTCCGGGATGCTGTAGCCGGTATTATCAAAGTTGCCGTTTTTCCGAAGCCAGCGTGAGAGGCATATCCGCTCGAACTGCGCATTGAACGCCCACTTTGTGACACCTGTGTCCGTCAGGGCGGCAATAATCTCCGCAGGAATCGTCTCTCCGCAGGCAAGGTCAACCACCTGCACGGGACTGCCCTCAACGGAGTATCCGAAGAGAAGAATGTCAAAATCCGGCGCTTCGGTGTATTTGTAGACGCCGCATTTGGCAAGGTCAACGCTGCTGTATGTTTCAATATCGATACTGAGTGTTTTCATATACACGAATCCTTTCCATAGCCCGAATGGGCGGCAGGAACATTCCCACCGCCCACGGGATCGGAGATTACTCTTTGTTGAGTTCTTTCATACGAGCTTCGTGATACTCCACCTCACGAAGGGCGTGTTCCTTCTCAAGCTGTCGGCGCTCTTCCTCCCATGCCGCATTGCGCTTATCGCGTTTGCGGTCATCGACGGCGTCAATGATGGATCTGACGATCCAAAACACCGCCAGGAGCAGATACAGGGACAGAAGCAGAATGCAGAGAATCGTGGTAATACTCATGCTGCGCACCTCCTCAAGATAGGAAATCTTCGTCCACATCGGTGGCGAAATCGGACGCTGCGCTGGACTTGCCGCCGAGAGGTTCGCCGTCACGGATCTTCTGAAGGTTGTTCAGCCCGCAGGCAATGCCCTTGTTGCCGTTGCTGTTGAAGGCGTAGAAGTTGATGCTGGCACGACCGTACACGCCGGAGTAAACCTCGGAGCGGGTCAAGATCGGGTTGCAGTCGGCGTCCACGATACCGGGAGCAGTTGCGGAGTTGGCGTTGATAAAGTAGCTGTTGGCATAGGCGGGATCATCCGGACGCTCGGTGTCTCCATCGCGCAGGGGCGTTTTAATGGCAGTCAAAGGCGGAACGGAACGGCCGTTGCCCTTGAGCTTGGCCTGACCCTCCTCATAGGCTGCCTGAATAGCCGCCTTGATCTTCTGGACGGTTACGGTGTCAGACTTGGGAATGATGAGACTGACGCTGAACTTCGGCGTGCCGCCGTTGATGGATTTTGCTTCCCAGACATTGGCGTAGGACCAGCGGGTATCTTTGCCGGTAATGACCTTCATGGGATTTACGAGCTTAGTGGTAGAATTCGACATATCAGTTGTCCTCCTTAAAATCATCAATAATGGTTGTCATTGCCGGCCTTTTATCACTTTCCGGCACAAGCGTGGGTTTGCCTTGCGGCTTGGTAATCAAATCGCCAAGGATAGCGTTGAATTGCTTCTTTCCGAGCATCGCGGTCATAGCGGTAATGCCGAGAACCTTGTGTTCATAAGGGTCGTACCCTGCGGCGGTCACGGCGGCGATGACGGCGTGTTCGTCTGTGTACTTTCGGTTGGAGCGCCCCTCGACCAGCTTGTAGCCGGACCATTGTTTTCCGCTAATAGCCGCCTGTAGCGCGTAGTCCTTGATGTCGGATGCCCAGGTGGTCAGCCCGTCGATTTGGCCGAGAATTTCTTCGACCTCCTCATCCGTGAGCAGAGGCGGCTGTCGAAACTCATATCGGGCAAGTTCCATGTTGGCCTTGGCTCTCTCACGGCAATCCGCTTTTGCCTTGCAGAACTGGCACCATTCGCCGCTGTGATATTCACCGCTGCCTTGGAAGGCCAGCTCTGCGGTCGGCGTCAAAACCTTGTCCGCCCATTCGCAAAGCTCCTGCTTCGGAATGGTGAAAGTGCTGACATTGGAGCGCCTTGGCTGGTAGATCGTCATGCTGACAGTGTCGATATCGTAGATGCAGTCGAACAGCTCCAGCGCACCGAGGGCATATAGCTTCATCTGCGGATTATCGTCGGCTTCCACCAGGACTCCGCGCCCATGCTTGTAATCCACAATGTGTAGCGTCCCGTCTGCGATGATGACGCAGTCGCCGGTGCCGAAGCCCTCTTTTACATATTTGGAGTAATCAAGCCGCTGTTCGATCAGCACAACAGGGTCAGCGCAGACCTTCTTTGCTTCCGCGACCAGTTCCATTACAAAGGCAACATAGCCGTTGGCGCAGTCCTCCATTTCGGTGCTGTACCAGGTAAGACTTTCGGTCGGGTCCTCTGCTGCCATACCGAGTGCATTTCGGAGCTTATACTCGCAGAGTGCATGGGCGTCGGTTCCTTCGGCGGCAAAATCGCTACCCTTATCGTCGTAGCTTTCACAGAGCCTTGCCGAAGGCGGGCAGTTGAGCCACCTGTGGGAGGAGGATGCGGAAAGCAGAGCATGATTACCCATTGCCCAGCACCTCCGCATCCGCCACAAGACCCCCGTACCGGGTGGGGTCTACCTCGGAGAGCTTGGTTGCTCCATACTTCTGAAGAAGGTCACGAATCTGAGCGGTGAAGCCATCTCTTGACTTTTCTGCCAGAATTGCTCTGACTTCTTCAAGCGAATATGTCTTTTCCGGGGCGGGTGCAGCCTCCGTGTCGTCAGCGCTGCCGAACGCATCGGTCAGCCAGTTGGCGATCTCGTTAATAGAAGATGCAATATCCCGTAATTCTCGGATGGTCGCTTCCGTTTCGCTTATTTTTCTCATCGTGTTTACCTCCTTCCTCTGATTGACTTGCTTGGTTCAGCTGAATCAGCTTTTTTGCCAGACGCTTTGACACTACACTGATTGCCGTAAGCACACCGATCAGTTCCTCATCGCTCACGGGCTTGGTGTTTGTGGACTCGTTCATTGGCGGTTCCTCCTTTCCGAGGTTCTGAGTTGTCTTGCTGTCCTCAGTACCCACTGGAGGGAAGCTGTCGAAACGGTCCGCTTTTTGCCGAAAAAAGATTTATCCCTTCGACCGCAGTTCCGCAGCCGAAGGGATGATGGAAGATATTAGATGTAATAATCCTTGAGTTTGTCCTGGAGCACTGCACGGATTTTTGCCCAGTGCCGCTTGAAAGTGGAACGCGCCATACCCATGATTTCTGCGGCTTCACGCTCCGAATGGTGCATCATCAACTCACAGATACGTTTGCCCTCCGGGTCAAGACGGTCGAGTTCGTCATACAGTGCCTTGAGCAGTTCTTCGTCCATAAGAATAGAATCTGCAGTCGGCGCATCGTCCGCCAGCGTATCGCCGAGAGCAAGATCGTCATCCTCGCCGCCGATGGCCGTGTCGAGAGACACCTTCTTCCCGGCAGCGTAGAATGGGCAGCCGGGGCAAATGCCGTCGCATTTCCAGATTTGAGCCTTGGTACAGCGGCACTCGCCATTCTTTTGAGCGTGGTAGCGGGTATTCCAGATTGGGCGGTAGTACGCCCGGTAAACTTCCTCGCCAACCTCGATGGGTGTCCCGTCAATGGGAATAAAGAATTTCTTTGCTTCGTTTGCCATAAAAATTTCCTCCGTTCGATTTGCGTGGAACGGAGGAAACTCTTATGGTCAGCTGCAAAATGGGTATAGAAATCCAACCACAGTCCCGACGGAGAATCCTCCGTTCCGGTCTGCAGCTTCCTTATCCAGTAGGCAGCTGTTCGTATTAACTTGTCCCATCAAGCGGTACTGGATCGTCCGGGGCCAGCGGGCGTACCGTTTGAAGGCGTGAGATTTAACTCACAAGTACTATTTTATTGAAAATCCGTATTTTCACGAGGAAGTCGCACTTCCGGTTTTAATGGCCGAAAATCCTGCAAAAGGGCAAAAAAATAAGGCCCCATGTCTCGAAAGACATAAGAGCCTTGATAAATCAGGATTCTATGCCGGAAGTGCGACTTCCGAATTATTTTTAAGAAGCGGTCATTTTGTTCCCGTTTTTAGGTAATTGCTGCGGAATACCGGCATCCCGCAGCTTTTCGTTCCACATAAAAATGTTTTCCATGTGGTGATTATCAATCAAGTACCGATAAACGAGGAACTCTTCGGAGGCGGTCATAATGTTATATCCAGCCTTTGCAATCAGGTCATAAGAGAAAGATGGATGTAGGTTTAGACCTATACAGAGTGCAAGCACACTCTGCAAAGTAGGTTTGGCATCCTTCTTATTCCGATAATCCTGAAGCATTCGTGAGCTGATGCCAGTGCGTTCTTCCAACTTTTCGTTGGTATATTTACGACGTTTAATGTGATAATCGAGGGTGCCGCAGAATGAGGATGGTATTTCAGCCAGAATATCTGATATCCGCTTCGCCTCTGCTGCGATAGTGGCCATTTCACGGGCACGTTTCTGGACATCCTCATTTTTGCCTTCTCTCGGATTGAATTTTGCCTCCACAAAACTCTTTGAATCGGCATCACGGCAGAGGAAACAGAGTCGATAGAAAGAGTCATCATAGTGGCTACTGACTCTCGTCGTGCGGTCGAATACCAAGCAGCACTCGTCAACATGTTCTAATGCGTACTCGGTAAGAGCCGGTTCTGTGTCCTCAATAATACTTACATACTTTGGATCATTGATAACGAACAGACCCCCGGCATGGATAAAGCGTCCCGCTTTGAAATCATCGACAAGATTCTGATTAAAAAGGGACTCAATGATAATGTTGTTGCGGTCAATTATAAAAGTCTGCCCTTTTTTCAAACTGCCTTTTTGGAAAGAGAACGGTGGGTAGTTCTTACCGTCAACAAAGTTAAACACACCTGCTGCCTGTTCAAAGCCGAGTTCAACTGCACGGATCTTTGCGGCAGTTGTAGATACCTTGAAAAAGTCGGCAAACTCACTGATTGCAAGTTCCATAATGTATCCGTTTCGGAGATGGCCGTGGAATGAACTGCGAAGTCTGTTTAGGATTTCAGACAGTTTGGATTTACCGGTTTTTGCAGGAATTAGAATCTTGGGAGTCAGTGCATTTGCCTGCCACTCCATCCATGATAACTCATCTTCGAGCTGGTTTGGCTTTTTCTTATATTCTTCAACAACGGCGCAGGAAATCGCTTGGATGTCAGGATTTAGGAGTTTTTGAAGTTCGAAGAACTTATAGTGCTTATCCCAATGGACACACTCATGGATTACGGTATTATTGACAGAACCGATATTCCTCATAAAGAAAACATCGGGGTTAACAAGTACAGTTCCAGAGCTGATGGACTTCTCCACTATTTCCGTGCATGCTTTATTCCCATATACTTTGACATTTGTATCATTAAAATATGTACGGCCAAAGATGCCACCCGGCAACGGTGCATGATAAACAGTTAGACCCATTTGCTCAACGATCTCTTTGATGGGAAGTGGCATTGGTTCCTTTAAGGCTCGTGGGCAGTATCTTTCGAGAAATTTTTCTGCATGCTTATCGAGATCTTTTGCGTAGATGTATGGAACTAAATACTTGGTCAGTGCATCTTCTGCTCGGAACAGTTCTCTTGAGTATTCGGATGCATACCCTATGTTAACATGCTTAAGACCGTTCTTCAGAGTCGCAGAGAAAGGAATTGACAGCCAACACTCAGTTGAATCGCTTTCATAATCGCGACGACCACGTCCGGAAATTTCAACTTCAGCACGAATAGCAATCTTGCATTCAATCCTATCAGTATCCGATTCATGGTAATTGATGCTCATGATTTGAAAGTCGCTCAATTCCACATAGGAAGGGTCTGGGACAACAGAAGTCGACAAATCCAAGCGACCTTTGTTGTTAAAGAGGTATGATTTTATTTTGCTGAAAATCTGGTTATAGTACACATCCTCAAGATAGGCCGCAAACGTATCATACTTCTTGGACAAGACACACCCTCCTAACCGGAAATAGACTGGACTTATGTATTATACCACAACTACGATGAAATTTCAACCATAACCAGTGTAAATTCGAGCGTTTTCAGAGAAAACCTCTTGTGTTTTGCACACTTTCGTGATATAATATTTTAGTTGGACTCTGAAACAGGCTTTTAAGATTTAAGGAAGGGAGACCGCAATGGAAGTAAGTTACAAAAAACTATGGAAGCTGCTTATAGATAAAGATATGAAAAAGAAGGATTTACTTGCTACGGCGGGTATCAGCTGGGCCTCTGTCACGAAACTATCTAAGGGTGAAACCGTGAGCATGGAAGTCCTAATGAAAATCTGCAAGGCATTAGACTGCAACATCGGAGATATTATGGATCTTATTCCGGAGGAGGAAGTAAATAGTGAGCAGCAGTGATGAGATAATAGGTCACGCTAATCCGCATACGATTAAGAAGTTTGAACTAATCGAAAAGTATGTAGAGACATGGGCACATAAGCTACTTCAGAATCAATACTGCTCCGGGCTTGTATTCATTGATTGCATGTCAAACAGCGGAGAATACGTTGACGACGATGGTAAGCAGGTATTTGGCACGCCTGTTCGTGTTGCAAAATACCTCCGCAACGTTGCGGGGCAGTACCCGTATAAACGGATTGACCTGTTTTTTAGCGATCTGTGTGCTGCCAGAACAGAACATCTAAAAGGGCTAATGCCGAACGAAAGCCGCAACTTTCATATTCACATTACAACCGAGGACGGGAATGAACTGGCCAAGCGGTTAGGGCAAACAATGTCCAACAATAAGCACTACCTTCTCGTTTATGACCCGTTTGAAGCCACTATTGATTGGAACGCAATCATACCATTTATAAATAATTGGAGTGAGGTGATCCTTAACCATATGGTCTCCGATTCTATGAGAGCCGTAAAAATGGTTAAGAAGGATGCGGCGAGAAGTAAATATGAGCAGACCTACCTAACAGACTTGGAAAACCTTATTCCTTACGGGAGTGATAAGACTGCTTATGAAAAGCGCGTCGAGGAGATCATCAAGGCTCTTCACCGGAACAAATCCCGGCAGTATTATATTGCTGCTTTTCCGTTTTTCAACGAGAAGAATGCCATTGTGTATAACTTGATTCATTGCACGGGCAACATTAAAGGGTTCAAGTTGTACAAGCAGTCTGCTTGGCAGACATTTGGAGGAAAGTCATCAACAAAAAACACTCACGGGAACGAGAATCAGATTATGCTCGATTTTGAGGGAAACGGATTCTTGAAAACAATGACTGATGAGTTCTGTTATTACATAAAAGATATTGCAGAATACATCCAATGTCGCTTTGATGGGCAGACAAATGTCGCATTTGATGATCTCTGGGCCGTCCTTGATGAACACCCAATATTTCCGTCGGACGGGTTCAGAAATGATATAAAGAAAGAACTGAAGCAAAACTATAACGCAGTGGTTTCACGCGGAAAGATTAGCTTTGTACATAGAGGAATTACAGAATGAAAAAGGTCAAAGGATACATCGAAAGAAAAACTATGCTCTACAAGACAGGTGTAGAGTACGGGGACTATACGATGAACCATATTCAAGGCTGCTCTCATGGCTGTAAATATCCGTGCTACGCTTTTATGATGAAGAAACGCTTCGGTCAGGTGAAGTCCTATGATGAGTGGTTGGAGCCTTATCTGGTGTCGAACACTCTCGAACTTCTGGACAAAGAAATTCCTCGATTAAAAGATAAAATCAAATCTGTGCAGCTGTGTTTTTCAACGGACCCGTTTATGTATGAGTATCCCGAAATACAGAAGATGAGTTTGGAGTCGATCAAGAAGCTCAACGGTGCTGGGATTAAGTGCACTGTTCTCACAAAGGGCATTTTGCCGATTGAGCTGGAAGAGTTCTCAAAAGAAAATGAGTACGGTGTTACGCTGATTACTACAAATGAAGCGTTCAGGAAACGTATGGAGCCAGGGGCTGCACCATGGGAAAGGCGGCTCGCAGCACTAAGAGCCTTACATGATGCCGGATGCAAAACATGGGTGAGCATCGAGCCGTTCCCGACACCAAACATTGTCAGGCAAGACTTGCGGGTGTTGCTGGAGGAAGTGCACTTCGTTGACAGAATCATTTTCGGTCGGATGAATTATAACACCGAAGTTACTGCTTTTGCCCAATACAAGCAGTTCTTCAACGAAAAGGCTACTGAGGTAATAACATTCTGTAATGAGCGAGGTATCAGTTGCCACATCAAGGACGGAACAATAACAGAATAAGGGATATATAAAAGAACCTGGTGTGAAATAGCAAATCACATCTCTTTAGTACCCAGTGAACAGCATTTATGCAAGGTTTAGAAAATGTGTAGGAGGGGCCAGCATATGATAAGATTTAGAAATCCTGGAACGCAGTACTCAACGCAGGTTCAGGTGATAAAACAACTTTATGGTGCTTTATGCGACCAAGCTTATTTTACCCTTGAGGATATGGCTGTCGTAATTGCACAAGGTCGACTTATGACAGCCTACGGTTACGCCGGTGATGATGCCCTTCGGTTAAGCCATACAGATCAGGAAAGCATGAACTCTGCTTTGATGAACGCAAAAATGTATGCCGAGGTTTTTCGTATGCTTGGATGGGTAACCCCTTACAGCGAAAAAGCCTCGTATCCTTTGGTGTTTACATATATTGGCATTCATGTGGCTTTATCAACTGGAGACTGCTCTAAACTTTACGAGCAGTGCGTTCTCGGTATTAACAATCCTACACAGTTGACAGATAAAATGCGCTATGATGAAAAAGTGCGCTTTTTCAAATGTGCCTTGCGTTCTTTTATTGACTTGGATGGCATTATGTACAAGCACGAATTGTGTCTTGGCCCGATGAGTGTCAACGATGAGGATGAGAAAGCATATAGAAGGATGATTCAGTATATTAAGTCATTACGCGGTGATTACAAACGCCTCAAAACGGCATTTGCAGATTTGGCTACAAGTCTCGGAATGAAGCCCACTCCTGTTGATAACTGCACAAGGCTTCCTATTGCGTTTATGAAAAGCTGCAATTGGGTGGAATCTATACAAAATAAGTCATTGTATGGAAAATCCATGTCATGTCTGCAAATCACGAGACACGGAATCGAAACCTATGAAAGTATTAAAGATATGTACGACATGCGCCTTGATAAGTATGTCAACCTGGATTCGCACATGCAGCGTTCCATGATTAGGTTGGGCACATACTCTATGCTTCTCAGAGCAGGTTATGATATGTCAGGAGTTAAAGAGACAATGGACGCTGATGCTGCGCTGTGTGAAACTATCCTCGGCGGTAAAGCATTGTTGTTCTCACCATCGCAAACAATTCGCCGTACTCAAGTTGAAGAGGCTCTTGGCTTTAAAATGGGGAGTGGTATCGAGTCTCAACATCACATTGAAACTTTCGATAGTGCAGTGGGAGATAGAGGTCTGCTGAATACTACTCAGGTATGGAAGCTGAATATTGCAGAAGATGCTGCTACGGAAATGCTAACATCCCCAGAAGATTCAGATTTCTTATATCGCGTCAATCAGATGGTCGAGGACGGAAAGAGCAGCCGTGCAATTGTAAACGATCTATTCGATTATTACATTGATGCAACACAAACGACCTTCTATCCTCTGATAGCCACGCTGTTCAAAATCATGGGGTTTGATTGCTCTTTTTCCAGACCTGGAGATAATGGCGCTCGGTGGGATGCAATTATTGATGACCCAGAGAGAAGTATTCCCATCGAGATTAAATCGCCGACTGAAGAACAGCATCTTTCCATTAAAGCAATACGGCAGGCTTTGGAAAATAAAATTATTCTCTTGTCGCGCAAAACACACATCACTTTGCCTGATGTTACTACATTGGCTGTAGGGTACTATATGCCAAATGAACGCGCCGAGGTAACCCGTCTCATCGCTGACTTTAAAGAGACATATGGATACAGAATTGGAGTGATTGATTTGAAGTCGCTGCTCTCGCTCGCAGTAAGCATTCTCGTTGACGGAAGGGGCTTTGACAAAGAAAAACTATACACATTGGAGGGATTGGTCAATGCGAGTATTTAAGGAAGGAACGAACAGGCAATCTCTCTCCATCCTGAGGGAGATGCCTTTTTCAATAGAAATACATCAGGGGATTCCTGGAACGGCACATTTCAGAAATGGCGATGAATGCCATATTGGATGCATCAGCTGCACAAACCCCAGATGTATGTATTTTTCCCATGACGAGATTGAGTGCGACTATGTCGAGGGATTTCCAAATGATAAATCTATTAACACTTGCCCTGTTGAAGCACTTTCATGGGACAATTCTTCAGCAACACCTGTAATCGATTCAAAGAAATGCATAAATTGTGGTGTTTGCGTTAGTCGCTGCCCCGTAGGTGCATTGTTCTTTTCAGACAAAGCCAGACTGGAGATAAACAGAGTCCCTACAAAGTATGTAGAAAGTAGGAAGACAGATGCGACAACACAGGCTGTCCATCTACATCAGATTGAACAGTTAATAAGAACACCTCGTGTGGGTGTATCCCTCAACGCATCTGACAAATTATTTGAGTCGATTTACGACAAACTGTTCCACTTAAAAAGTAATTATCACAACGCCGTCGGTCGGAGCTTATTGATTGCTTTGGGATGTAAATGTTCAACACGAAGGATTGGTGATGTGTATACTCGTATGGATGCAATTTATTCTTCTCCGGCAGGTTCATTTGGTGCTGTTGAAATAGAATTTGGAAGAGACACGCTCGATGCTTCCAGAGGAATCCTGGATGATATTGCGGTTCTTAACACGCGATATGGAGTACATAAGCATGACAATAAAGCTCTCGTAATCTGTTTGCAATTACCAAATGCGCGGCAGGGATATTGGCAGGTCGTAAGAGATGTAAAAAATGTTGAAAGAATCAAAATCGGAACCATAACCGTTGGGGCTTTAATGTTCCTTTTGTGGAATGGATGTATTTTTGAACCAGAAGATGATCGATACTACATCGACTATGACAATATGGACTTAAGGCGTATTCTTTGCATCCAGGTTGACTGTGATGATATTCCCCTAAGCGATAAGGAATTGGGAATTGTAGAGCCTATGAAATAAAAATGAGGAATATTGTGAAAAGTGTTGAACAGTCTTGACAAGTATTGAACTGCGTGGTATAATATGAGACGATGATTACTATGCAGAAAGGCGGAACGATAAGATGTCCGATAATATAGTTGGAACTAAACAAGCGGCTGAAATACTCGGAGTAAGTATTTCAACTATTTACAGAATGGTTGACCAAGGTATTCTCCTGCCATCAAAAACTCCTGGTGGGCAGAGACGTTTTCCCGTAAGTCAGTTGGAGAAATACAAAGAGAAAAGCCGCACTATCATTGCACCCCAGAATCCGTATCAAATGAAGCCTGGTGCGAATTCGGAAGCGTTTGTGGAAGTTATAAGCGATATGCCATCACGAGTTAATTCTGAAGATGATGAAAATTCAATGAAAAATCCTGAATTAGTTGTTGATGATAAGCCAGTAGATCCTCGTAATACTCTAAACGATCTAAATGGCTCCCAATGGCTTCCTGAAACAAAAAGCTTCTTTTATCAGAAAGGACTCGGTGCAAAACATCCCCATGCACAAATCGAGCGTCAGCATCCTGCGCCTTTTTCTTTTCAGGATATTTCTCACCTTATAACCTTTTTCACCAAAAAAGGCATGATGGTACTTGATCCCTTTGGCGGAGTAGGCTCTACTGCAAAAGCATGTGAATTGGAGGGCCGGGTTTGCACGAGCATTGAGCTGCAAGAGAAATGGCATAATTTAGCGATTGAACGATTGGAAACAGAGGTTGGTAAAGGAGCATCAAAGAAGCACATTTTTATTCTTGGAGATACACGCAAGGAACTGAAGAAACTGAGTACCTGCTCATTCGATTTTATGGTTACAAGCCCCCCTTACTGGTCGATTCTGAACAAGAAAGCCGATTACAAGGTAAAGAAAGAGCGTTTGGCCAATAATTTAGCTACAAACTACTCGGATAACGACGAGGATGACCTTGCAAATATCAAAAGCTATGAGGATTTTCTTCGCATTCTCGTTGATGATGTATTTCTTGAATGTGGCAGGATTCTGCGACCCAAAAAGTATATGTGCTTGGTTGTTTCTGATTTCAGAAACAAATCTGAATTTATAAGTTTTCACAGTGATTTGATTCAGGCACTAAATAAAAGGACGACTTCGGACGGTTATAAGATTACGCTGCAAGGGGTCAAAGTCCTCCTTCAAAACCATAAAACTCTCTTGCCATACGGATATCCTTTTGCCTATGTGGAAAACATACATCATCAGTACATACTGATTTTCAGAAAGGACAAAAAGTGATGGACGAGAAATATACTGGATTAATCTGTGGGGACTCAGATGTTCTCCTTCAAAATATGCTGGATGCAGGAATAAAAGTCGACCTCGTGCTGACTGATCCCCCTTATAACCTCAATAAAGACTTCGGAAACAACAGTGACAAACTTTCGTTAGAGGAATTCCTGACGATTTCAAAAAAACGCATTGAATTATGTCGTGACCTGCTTGTCCCAAATGGAAGTATCATATGGTTCGGTATTCATCGCTATATCGGTTTCATTCAGTCCATCATGTATGAGGTGGGGCTGAATTATCGGCGAATGAATATTTGGTACTATGAAAACGGCTTTAGTCGGCTTACCACAGCACCGCTTACGCAATATGAGCCGTTTCTCTGGTTTTCAAAATCGCCCAAGAAATGGGTTTATAATGTTGACGATGTTCGGATTCCCTACAAAAGTGCAGAACGTCTGAAAAATCCTGTTTATTACAAAAACTCAAAGGGAGAACGGGTAAAGTGGGAACCAAATCCGCTCGGTGCTATGCGTGGAGATGTCTGGGCATTTCCCACTCTTGCAGGAAAGCTGTTTCAAGATGAAAAAACGCCCCATCCTACTCAAAAACCAGAAGCTTTAATTACTGAAATCATCAAGGCATTTTGCCCTAAAAATTCAGAGGGATTCTATGAAGGAACAATATTAGATCCATTTCATGGTTCTGGCACATTGGGTGTGTGCTGTGAGAAGTTAAACAAACAAGGTCACAAAATTAAGTGGATAGGAATTGAGCTTGAAGAGCGTTGGTGTTCTGTCGCCCAGGAGCGCCTTGAAAAGATATAGCCTTTGTTGCGGTTCGATGGATAAAATTAGAACCTTTTAATTATTCCTACACCTTTTAATGGTGGGTGAACCTTTTAATAAAAGGTCAGTGCCGTGTGCATTTGGTATCAAAATAGGTCTTTACTTTCATTAAAAAGGACTTGCAAAAGCAAGTCCTTTTTTCAATTTATTATTGACACTCAAACCTCTGTCCTTTTAACTTGGCGTAAGATATTCAGCTTTTGCAGCATTATTTTCCATCGTGACATTTATTGGACTTTGCACCTTTATTATAGACAAACCGCCATGTTTCGCGGTATAATAGCAATGCCGTTTACGGCAAAAATGCAGCATTGGAGCGCAGGCAATGGAAATATCGGCAGAACAGCTGAAGAAACTCAACGACGGGGAATACACCGTCTATGACATAAGAAGCGAGACGGACAGGGCGTATGGTTTCATCCCCGGCTCGGTGCACACAACCGCCGACGAGCTTGAGAACAATCCGCCCGCGGACAGGGACAAAAAAATAATAATCTACTGCGCGCACGGAGTTTTCAGCATAGACATTGCGGACAGGCTGTGCGAGCAGGGCTACGAAGCGTACAGCCTCGAGGGCGGTTATCTCGCGTGGATGCGCTATGAGATGCAGAATCGACAGGACAGAGAACTGTGTCAGAAGGTCGAGCAGAGCCTGCGTAAAAAGTTCCGCGTTTCGATAATGAGTCCGTTCACGAAGGCACTCAAGATATATAAACTCGTCAACGAGGGCGACAGGGTCGCGGTATGCATATCCGGCGGCAAGGACTCGATGCTCATGGCGAAGCTCTTTCAGGAGCTTAAAAGATACAGCAAAGTGAATTTCGAGGTCAAATATCTTGTCATGGATCCCGGATATAACCCCGAGAACCGCAAGATAATCGAGGACAACGCGCGGGCGCTCAACATCCCGATAAACATATTCGAGTCGGACATATTCAAATCCGTCTACAATGTAAAAAAATCGCCGTGCTATCTCTGCGCGAGGATGCGCCGCGGATATCTTTATAAATTCGCGCAGGAGCTGGGCTGCAACAAGATAGCTCTCGGTCACCACTACGACGATGTTATCGAGACGATACTCATGGGAATGCTCCACGGTGCGCAGATACAGACGATGATGCCCAAGCTCCACAGCACGAACTATCCGGGCATGGAGCTGATTCGCCCGCTCTACCTCGTGCGCGAGGACGACATAAAGGCGTGGCGCGACTACAACGGGCTGCACTTCATCCAGTGCGCCTGCAAGTTCACCGACACCTGCACGACCTGCAACGACGGGCAGAATCACTCAAAGCGTCAGGAGACGAAAGAGCTGATACGCGAGCTTAAAAAGAGCAATCCCGATGTTGAGAAATGCATATTCAGCAGCGTTGAAAATGTCAATATTGACACGGTTCTCGCCTACAAAAAGGACGGGATAAAGCACAGTTTTCTTGACGAATATGACAGCAAATAAAAATTTTTCACACGGCACTTGCAAGAACAAAAATAATGTGCTATGATAAGCAGGATATAAAAACAACGCACAGATGGAGAGAGTAGGCGCGCGGCGAACACCGCAGAGAGGGGTCACTTGGCTGGAATGATCCCGTGTCAGAGCACGCCGAAGTTCACTCCGGAGCGGCTCGGCTGAAGCTTTATGTTGTAGGCTGAGACGGTTCACCGCCGTTACACGGTGCTGTCCGCCATCGAGCGGAACAGGCTGAGGCGTCCTATGGGCGCGAATGCAGGGTGGTACCGCGAAGTTTCCTTCGTCCCTCAGTGGGACGGAGGATTTTTTATTTTGCCTCCCCTGCCGGCAGAAAAGATGTAAATTATGCTTTTTGAAAGGATGAGAAGTATGAACGAAAACGCCGAAAAGCTCAAAGAGTTATTCAAAAAGAAATCCGCCGAGGCGGGCAAGGTCTCTGAGCTTGAGGAGCTGAGGATAGAGTTCCTCGGCAAAAAGGGTCACATCGCAAATCTCATGAGCGAGCTTCGCGCCCTGCCAAACGATCAGAAGAAAGAGGCGGGTCAGAAGATAAACACGATAAAACAATTCATCGAGACCTCCATGCAGGAGCGTCTCCAGGAGCTCAAGGCTCTTGAAGAACAGCGCCTCATTGAAAGCGCCGAGGTCTACGACGAGTCTTTCCCCTGCGACACGAACCCCGGCTCTTACAGCCCGATAACGCTCGTTCAGCGCGAGGTCGACGAGATATTCCTCAACATGGGCTTCTCCATTGAGGACTACTCCGAGGTCACCGACGACTACAACTGCTTTGAGGCGTTAAATATTCCGAAGCACCATCCCGCGCGCGACATGCAGGACACATATTACCTGAGCAACGGTCAGCTGCTCAAGACCCACACCTCTGCGGCGCAGAACACTATTCTCCGCAAATACGCCGCCGACCTTGAAAAAGGTATTCCGCTTCGCGCCGTCTTCCCCGGACGCTGCTTCAGAAACGAGAAGATCGACGCCTGCCACGAGAATACTTTCTTCCAGATGGAAGGCATGATGGTCGACAAGGACATATCAATTTCGAACCTCATCTATTTCATGAAGACGATGCTCTCCGAGGTTTTCCAGAAGGATGTCACGGTGCGCCTGCGCCCCGGCTTCTTCCCGTTCGTTGAGCCCGGCTTCGAGCTTGATATCCAGTGCCTTATCTGCGGCGGCGAGGGCTGCTCCTCCTGCAAGGATTCCGGCTGGCTTGAGCTTTGCCCCTGCGGCATGATACATCCGAACGTTCTCAAGGCGGGCGGCATCGATCCCGAAAAGTATTCGGGCTTCGCTTTCGGTCTGGGACTGACGCGCCTTGCGATGATGAAATACGGCGTCAAGGACATCCGAGTGTTCAACAGCTGCAATCTCAAGTCGCTCTCGCAGTTCACCAATTCATCGTTCACCGTGCCCGACGACATGAAGAAAGAGGAGGCTTAAAGTCATGCTTGTTTCAATAAACTGGATCAAGGACTATGTTGACCTTGACGGATGCGATATAAAAGGACTCATCAATAAGTTCACCCTCGCCACAGCTGAGGTTGAGGACATATATTATATGGGACGCGACGTTCAGAACGTCGTTGTCGGCGAGATAAAGACGCTCGAAAATCACCCCGAGTCGAAGAAGCTTCACCTGCTCACAGTTGATATCGGCGACAAAACAGTAAACTGCGTATGCGGCGCGCCGAACGTCAGAGTCGGTCAGAAGGTCGCTTTTGCCACCGCCGGCGGCAGAGTCGTCGCGGGCGAAATCGGCAAGGCAACAGTCGCGGGATATGAATCCGAGGGTATGTGCTGCTCCGAGAAAGAGCTCGGCATCAGCGACGAGAACTCCGGCATAATGGAACTCGACCCCTCATACAAGAACGGAACTGACATAAAAGAGCTGTTCCCGATAGACGATATCGTCTTTGAGGTTGATAATAAATCTCTCACAAACCGCCCCGACCTCTGGGGTCATTACGGAATAGCGCGCGAATTTGCAGCCCTCACCGGCCGCGAATTAAAGCCGCTCGACCTCGCCGACATTGACAGCGACAGCGAGAATGTTGTCCCCGTAACTATCGGCGACACCGAGCACGTTTTCAGATATTCCTGCCTGAGAATGGCTAACATCACGAAGCATGTCAGCCCGATGGAAATCAGAATCAGACTGTTCTACTGCGGCATGAGACCGATAAACCTGCTTGCAGACCTCACGAACTACATCATGCTTGAGATCGGTCAGCCGACTCACGCATTCGACGCGACAAAGATCGACCACATCAAGGTTGACATGCCCAAAGAGGATATTGACTTCACCACCCTCGACGGCACGACGAGAAAGGCGGACACCAACACCCTGCTCATCTACAATCACGACGAGCCGGTCGCTATAGCCGGAATCATGGGCGGTCTCGACTCCGAGATAGTCGGCGACACCTCGAGCGTTGTGCTTGAATCCGCGAACTTCGACGGAATCTGCGTCAGAAAGTCGTCATCGCGTCTCGGTCTGCGCACCGACGCGAGCGCAAGATACGAGAAGATGCTCGATCCCGAGTTGACTCTCGTAGCTATAAAGCGTTTTGTCAAGCTAGTCAAGGATATCGACAGCGGCGCAGTCATCGACTCAAAGCTGACCGACGAATATGCAAAGAAGTATCCGCAGATAACGCTCACGTTCGACAAGGCTTATGTTGACAGATACACCGGAATCGAGATAAGCAACGAGCGCATTATCCATACGCTGACTCTGCTCGGCTTCGGCGTTGACGAAAAAGACGGCGTTTTCACCGTCACCGTCCCCTCCTGGAGAGCCACGAAGGATGTCACGATAAAGGCGGACATCATCGAAGAGATAACGAGAATCTACGGCTACGATAACTTTGAAATCACCACGACCCGCAGCCCCCTCAAGCCAGTTCACAGCGCGCCCGAGAGACTTGTCGGCGACGAAATAAAGGACATCCTCGTCAAGAAATACTCCATGCACGAGGTTCACTCCTACATCTGGTGCGACAAGAAGAAATACAAGAAGCTCGGCATCGAGGTTGAGGACAATGTCAAGATACTCAACATTGAGAACTCCGACAACGGCGTTCTGCGCGACTCCATGCTTCCCACCCTGCTCGTCGCGGCATATGAGAACAAGGACTTCGCGGACAGCTACGGCATATTCGAGATAGGCAGAGTTATTGAGGGCACACTCGAAAACGGTTACTGCAACGAGCGCCGCCATCTCGGCGTTGTGCTCTTCTCGAAGTCGCAGAGCGAGCGCGACCTCTACTACAAGGCTATCGAGGTTGTCAACTGCATCTTCGAGCAAATCAAGCACTGCACGCCGAAGTTCGCAAAGATAGCTCCCATACACGCATGGCAGCATCCGAAGAACACCGCCGCAGTTCTTGCTGACGGCAACGAAGTCGGTTTTGTCTGCGCGCTTCATCCGCAGAACGCATCCAAACTCGACAAGACCGGTTCGGCAGTCTGCATCGAGATGGATATAGACAAGTTCAGCGACGCGAAGGCATATGACATCGAGTTCAAGGAGCCTTCGACCAAGCAGTCCACCTACTATGATCTCTCGCTCGTGCTCAGAAAGGGCGTCACCTACGACGAGCTTTCCGAGAACTGGAAGAGCATGAACATCGAAGAACTCGAGAGCGTTAAGCTCATCGACACATACGAGCTGCTCGGCACAAAGAGCATCACGCTCCGCTTCACCTTCTCCTCGCACGACCGTACGCTCGAGATGGAAGAGGTTCAGGGCTGGATAGACGAGATACTTCACAGACTGTCCGCGATCGGCGTTTCGCTGAGAGTTTGAGTTAATTTTCAAAATACCATTGTTTTGTTGCAGATTTTGGTATATAATAAACTTTATGGAGGTGGTTACTCATGGCCGACGAGACTATTCAGTTCTCAATAAAAAACGAAAACGACGAAGAAATGAAAAAGATACTCCTCGAGGTTTACAACGCACTTAACGAAAAGGGGTACAATTCGGTCAGCCAGATAGTTGGCTACATCCTTTCTGAGGATCCGACATATATCACCACCCACAACAATGCCCGCAGTCTTGTGCGAAAGCTGGACAGAGACGAGCTGCTGCAGAGCATGGTTGAGGATTATCTCGGAATCAAAAAATAAAGTGCAACTATAACCCGATTGGAGTGACATTGAGTGGCGGAGAACAAGAAGCTTCTCATGTACAAGGGCAAGCCCCTTGTCAGAAAAGACAACACGCTTTATTACGGATACATGGATGAGCCCTGCATCATCATGATGCAGATAACCTCGACCAAGGACGTAAACGGCGCGGAGCTCTCGGATAAAATACTCGTGCAGCTCGTCAGCACAAACGAAGATCTTCGTCCGCGCGACAGGATCCTCAAGAAGGCGGAGCGCAGAGGTCTCTACAGCGCGATAGACATCGGTTCTATCTGGCTTGAGCGTGAGCTTCAGAAAAGAGCATAACAAAAGGCGGAGCACTGAAAACGGTGCTCCGCTTTTTACTATTTGTTTTTCACCTTGAATAATTTTTTTACTAATCGACGGTAGGCAATGCGAAATTACAGTAAATCCGTATCAACAGCAATCTACTTTCTACCTTCGCCACAAAATATAATCAAAAATTTTTATACTGTCAGCGTTTCGGCATTTTCTTTTTATTTGAAAAAGAAAACGCCTGCAAAAGAAAAGCAAACTCGGGGTTCCACCCCGAGGCCCCGGCAACGCCGCACCTCAGTACACAGCTTGCGATTCTCAGTCGGCAGCTCGGCACATTCGCCCGCAAACGCGCCGGAGCTTGAACGGGTGCGGGCTCGTGCGTCTTGCTGCGCAAGCCGTCCCCTCGCTCTCCTCAATTAGTTATCGAACACTGCGGCGCGGCTATCAAAAGCTTGATTATCAATATCGGACGTAACTTGCTTCAACTTTGCTATAGCCAAATTCGATAGCTTCATCAATTTGATTTTGCTTATATGGAATTGCAGAAATAAACCCTCTGCACTCGGCAGAGGGTTCAAGTTTTTATCACTGGACTTTTTCGAGTCTGTAGCTGACGGTGTATCTGTTATGCACCCAGCAATTATTGCTGTCCTTGACATAGGCACGGGCATATGCCGTGCCGTGGGACTGGGTGGGGTCGGCACTGCTGAGATCGACCTCAGCGAAGAGCTGATCCGTGGTTATCTTTTCAAGATTCGCTTTCGGACCGACGACTTCAACGGACGGTATGCGCGTCTGAGTTACGACCGCCTTGTATCCGGCGGGGACATTGATAAACGAGATATTGTTGGCACTCACCGAGCTCTTTTGTGAGGTCACGCCGCTCATCTCGACCGTGACCTTGAGTTTCGTCTCCCCGCTCATGACCTTGACTCCGCTCAATGTCGTCAGGTCTATTGTTATCTCATTCCTGCCTGCGCCGAGCATATAGAAATCGATATCGGCGACCGACAGCTCGGTTATGGACGAGAGCTTCGTCGCGTCCATGGTGAAATTGAGTCTCGCGGGGCTGCAGGTAAACGCGGGCGGATTGCTCGCGTAAGCGGCAGGCGCATTCTTGAAAGTTACCGTAGTCGGCAGTTCGGCGCGCTGATAAATCGGAAGAGTCATCGTGATATCAGCGAGTCCGTCATTGGCGGTTATATACTGGAGCTTTCCGCCGTATTCGCTCAGCGGGATTATCTCGGCGTCGAGCGTTGTGGTCGCGCTGATTTTCTTGTTCAGAGTCACTCGCGCGACAACTTTCTTTATCTTCACCATCTCGGTCACGGGGCCCGACAGCTTCACGGTATTCGCAGAGAGCACCGGAGTTTCGGCTATCAGTCCGTTTGTGACATACGACGCGCCGTCATAGACGACATCGGGCTGGAGAGTATATTCTCCCTCTTTGTAGTAGTCGAAATACACATTTATCGAATCCTGCGAGAGCGAAACTATCTCGTAGTTCGCCTTGCTCGGGTCTTTTGCCGTCACTTCAAGTTTCAGGGTCTGGCTGCCTGTCGAGTCAACATAGTTGGTCTTGGCGACAACGGAGATATCGTCCTTTGTGAGCACGCTTTCAGCGACCTCGTAGCGCTTGCCGTGAACCTTGACTTCGACCGTAAAATTCGTGTTGCCGAACATCTGGAGCCCGAGATTCGAGACATTGTTTGATATCTCTATTTTAACAGGGACATCTTTTATTATGCGGTCATCCTCGGGGCTCGCCTGAATGGCGACAACGATCCAGATTATAACTGCGGCGATTATCGAAAGCGCCAGGACGAACCTGTTATCATATATGAGATTTTTGAGGCTTATTTTTTTCTTTTTCATTTTTTAAAACCTCCGAACAGCTTGCGTATGCCTTTGACGGCGGCTTTATCTTCGTTATTCGTTCCGCAAAGGTAGCACACAAGGTGCTCACGCAGATCGGAATCGGTGAGATTTCTTATAAGCTGACCCTTGCAGGCGATGGAAATTGTTCCGGTCTCCTCGGAAGTGACGACTATCATCGCGTCGCCCTGCTCGCTCATGCCTATGGCGGCTCTGTGGCGGGTTCCGAGCTGGGTATCGAGATTCTCTTTCTGAGTCAGCGGCAGGACACAGCCTGCGGCAACTACCCTGCCGTCGCGGATAACTGCGGCTCCGTCATGGAGCGGCGCGCCGTGATAAAAAATATTGCCTATCAGCTCGCGCGAGACTATCGCGTCGACGGGAGTTCCGCTCTTTATGATATCGCCGAGAAGCGTATCATGCTCAAAGACGATAAGCGAGCCTGTCTTGCTCTCGCTCATGCTCTGGCACGCTTTGCACACGGCGTAGATTGAATCCTTTATCTTCTGATTGCGCTCCGTCTCCTCATCGCGCACGCCGAAAAGATTGAGCTTTGTTATGCTGCGTCTGCCGACGGATTCGAGCATATGGCGCAGCTCGGGCTGGAAGAGGATAACGAGGACTATAATTATCTCGCCGAAGACTTTTTTGAATATGAACTCACTCGCCTGCATATCGAGCAGGTAAATGGCAAGATAAGCCACACCGAAAAGCAGAAGACCCTTTGCAAGCTGAATGGCCTTTGTCTCACGGATGAGCTTGATAACACTATAAAGAATGAACGCAACGAGGCAGATATCCAGGAAATCCGTGAAGGCGAAGTCGGAGAATACGACCTTCAGCTGATCCCAGAGAGATGCGATCTTTTCAGTAAACATAGGCATACCTCTCTTCAATTCCTATAATACCATAAAACGCGCCTGAAATCAAATTACTTCTCAATAAGGCAGACGGCGGAGGCACTTATGCCCTCGCGGCGTCCCGTAAAGCCGAGCCCCTCTTCGGTGGTCGCCTTGACGCTGACGCATGAGACATCGAGCGAGCAGGCGTCGGCTATGTTGCGGCGCATTTCATCTATATACGGGCGCAGCTTCGGAGCCTGGGCGGCAACGGTTGAGTCGATATTGACTATGTGCCAGCCCTGAGCGCCGATAACGCGCACGACTTCGCGCAGGAGTTCGAGACTGTCCGCGCCCTTGTATTTTTCATCGTTGTCCGGGAACAGGCAGCCTATATCCCCCATTGCCGCCGCGCCGAGCAGCGCATCGCTGATGCTGTGGAGCAGGACATCGGCATCCGAATGGCCAAGAAGTCCCATGGTATGGGGTATATCAACGCCGCCGATTATGAGCTTCCGCCCCTCGACAAGCTTATGAACATCGTATCCGCTGCCTATTCTTATCATTGATTATCATCTCCGCTGAGTGAAAATTTTCTTATACTTTCCTGAAATTCATCGTATGTCATGAAAATATTTATCATATCGACGAGCGCGCTTGTTGAAAGGCGCTCGGGAAGCGACAGACTGCGCAGGAACTTTTTGCGCAGAGCCGCCGAATCCGCTTTTCCGCTGAGCCCGGCTTCGTAGAGGTCGGCAACGGTTACAGCTCGGCTCTTTTCCTGCGTACTCTCGCAGGTGACTCCGGCGCGGTTGAGCGCTTCAAGCAAGATCTCAGTATCGATTCCCTCGACCCCTAATTTGCCCTCTTTAGACGGCGCGTCCTTTCTGCGCTCTTTTCCGAACACATCGGGAATATAGGCGTGAATGACGCTGTCTTTCGGAACGCTTCCGCCGATAAACGAACGGATTTTGAAGCCCGCCGAGTCGCTGTCGGTCAATATGACTATGCCGCGTGTCTGAGCGAGGCGTTTTATCAGCTTCTGCTTCTCTTTGTCCTTGAAAATGCCGAAGCCGTCGGTCTGTATTATAACGGTATCGAGGACTGTGGAGAGTTTTATTTTATCATACTTTCCCTCGACGATGACCGCCTGTTTTATCTTTATCATTTTACCATCAACACCATCCGGCGTTTATTTTCGTGACTGTATCGCCACAAACAGCTTGACAAGCAGTTCCTCCATAACTATCCTGTTATCAACGGCAGAGCTCTTGAGCAGTGTATCGGCTCTGTGCAGTTCATCGAGGCACTGACGCAAAACGCGCACGCTCAGAGCCGACGCCTGGCGCGAAACTTTTGTCAATTTGAACTCGCGGCCGCGGTAGTTTGAGAATATCTCCGCCGGCTGAGTGTCTCTGTAGCCCGCAGATACGCTGACCTTGACACGATAGATATCGACAAAGACGGATATCACCGCGCCCATTATCATCATAACATCCGCACGCTGGGCGAAGAGCATATTGAGCGTTTCGTACGCCTTGTCAAAATTATCCGAGATTATATATTTTGTCAGGTCGAATGCATTCGCTTCGATAGTCTTGACACACATCAGGTCGATGTCCGCGCGTGTTATCTCGCGTCCCTCGGCATATGCCGAAAGCTTGTCGATTTCGTTTAAAAGAGTAACCATATCGTCCCCGACGCAGGAGACAAGATATTCGGCGTTTCGCTGGCTGAGCAAAGAATCGCGCTTCTGCGCCGCGCCGACAAGCATTTTTGCAAGCTCATAAGCGGTCTTTTTGTTGAGTTCGATCGCATTACCGTGTTTTGTAAAGAGCGAGACTGCCTTTTTGGCCTTTGCGGTCTTTTTGAGCGAATCCGCCTTGCCGATATAGAAAATCAGCGTGCAGTAATCCGGGACATCGCCGACTATTTTTTCGAGCTTTTCATAAGAATCCTCGTCGAGCGAATCGACAGCCATATCCTTGACGAATACACAGGTGTTGCTGCTCATCATCGGAAAAGCCTCGACCGCCTGCTCGATATCTTCGAGGGTACACGACGCGCCGTCGAAGAAATGATAATTGAAATCCGCAAAATCGGGACTGACGGCTTTATCCTTGAGCTTCGAGGAATAGAATTCCTTGAGATAGCTCTCCGTTCCGAAAAACAGGAACGCGCCGCCGATATCTCCGTTTCTTATAAGCGCCTTTATATCTTTTTCGCCGATAGCAGCCATTCAGTCCATCCTTTCCGTCAAAATTCTGCCAGACGGGAGCACCGTAATTCTGATATTCCCCTGCCCTCCGGTCGCATATGCGTCCGCGCCGAGGGACAGCAATTTGCCCATGACCGCAGACGCTCTGTCGGCATCCGCCGATAGCACGGTCAAATTATAGTTTTCCGGGGAAATGCCATGCGGCAGATTCTCCCGCAAAACAAGAATATCCCCTTTTGTATCCGGCGCATAAGACGGTCTGAAAACAATGACCGCATCAGCGCCGCCCATGCCGAGCACTGCCGTGCTCGTTTTATTCGTTGTTTTATATCTTAATTCTGCGCCGCCGATGTTTATATCCGCGGCAGGCGCGAGGTTATAAATTTCTGTTTTAAGTATTTCATTGAGGTCGGCATCAGTCTCGCCTGCAAGAATATACTCGGGCGAAAAAGTGTCGATAACATCGAGCGCGAGTGAACTTTCGCCCTCAGATACGCGCGGGATAAGAAGAAAATCAAGATTATCCGCGCCGACGCTGTCCATTGCGGACTCTATATTTGAGAGGGCGTAGTAGCTGTCCCCTCCGCAGCCGAGCAAAGCGTTTTTGCCGCCGGAGCTGACGACAACAGCCGAGCCGTTGCCGACATCCGCCACGGTTATGACGGTTGCCGTGCGGGAAAGTGCAGAAGAACCGACGCACACGCCCGCAAAGGTGAGCATGCATATCAAAACTGCTGCGCGGACGGTATTGCGCCCCGAAAATTTATAGATAAGCGCAGCCGCCGCAAGGACGATAAAAATCAAAACGAGCCACAGCGGGAACATAAACGACGAGGCGTTCAAAGACGAATGAGGAACCGCCGCAAGCGCCTTCGATGAATTGATAAGAAAAGATGCACACACACCGGACAAATCTGCAAGACCGGCCGTTATCACGCGCAAAAATGAGAACTTCGCGGTGAGAGCGGTAAGCCCCGAGAGGATCATACACGCTGATGCGGGAAGATCGGAAATGAGGTTCGCCGGGATCGCGATAAGCGACACTTTGCCGAGATCGAGTATCATAACAGGCAGAGTGAACGCACAGGCGAGCACGGTGCTTCGGACGGAGCCGAAAACAAACTCGCAGACGCGCTTTGCATATTTATTTCTGACGCGCGCGATATACGGATTCAGCGGGAAATCGATATTGCCGTAGCCGACAATTATTCCGAGAGTCGAGAGGAACGAGAGCCGCAGTCCGAGGCTCATCACGCAATACGGATTGACAAAACACATAATAACAAGCGCGATGCCGAGGGAATTGAGTGAATCTGACTGCTTTGAAAGCAGCGTTCCGAGGAGCATAACGAGCATCATGAAGCCCGCACGCATGACGGAATATGTGAAGCCCGAGACCGCCATAAAAACTATAACAAACGCCGCCGAAATAATTGCTCCCGCTCTGCGTCTGAGCCTGAAAATATCGAAAATTTTCAGAATGAACAGACACCAGATTGAGAGGTGCAGACCCGAAACGGCTATCAGATGCGATATTCCCGCGGACGAGAACGAATCCGAAACGCTCTTCGGCAAATTTGATTTGTCACCGATCAGAAGCGCCGTTGCAAGCGCCCCGCGTTCGCCGGGGATAAGACGTGAAACCGTATTTTTGATATAAGCGCGCATTGCGAGCGGATAATAGCCTATCGGCTTGCGCTCCGGCTGAGATATATTTATATCGCCCTTTGCGTATCCGCCCATAAAGATATTTTCGGACAGATAGTAGTTTCTCGCGTCGCGGGTCTTGCCGATATCGTAGAGCTGCAAATCGCCCTCGACAGTATCATACGGCTTGAAACCAAGGCGCGATTTTGAAGAAAGGCGTATGTTCAGCTTATATTTTTCGCCGTCTATCTCGGAAGTTTTAAGCTCTGTATAATATCTTTCGCCGCTCTGCTCCTCGAGCGAGACAACGCTCGCTTTCACGGTATGCACGCCGTCGTTAAAACGCTGCGACGCTTCATCAGGAACAAGTGCGGCGGCAAAAGACAAAAGCACTGCAATGACCGCCGTTATACACGCAGTCGGGATTACAAAGTCACGCCGAACGCTCTTGAAGAACAGAGAAAAGATAAAGGCGGCAGCTGCTGCCGAAAGGATAACGACTGCCGCCTTATGACCGAGTTCAAAAACAAGAGCCAGCGTAAAAAACATTGTAAAACCGATAACCGTGAACGGACGCGCCATTTCTCGAGTTCTCCGATTATTTGAAGAAAAGAGGAAGCTTCTCGAGGAACACGATATCGTCGCGCTCCGCCGCGTCGCCCTCTGCGAGGACTGCCGCCTTGGCGACTATGTTTGCATCGAACTTATCGGCAAGGGCAACGACTGCCGCGAGGGATTCGCCGGTGCTGATAACATCGTCAACGATAAGTACTTTCTTACCGCGAAGCTGATCTCCGTCCTCTCTGCCGAGAAGAAGAGTCTGCTCTGCATCGGTGGTTATCGAACGCACGCTGACGCAGACGGGGTCGGTCATATAGACCTTCGGCTTCTTGCGGGCAACAAAATATTTCTTGCCGCTCTGTCTGGACATCTCATAGGCAAGCGGGATGCTCTTCGCCTCGGGGGTGAGGATATAATCAAACTCCGGGCACTTCTTGAGCAGCTCTTCTGCCGCTTTAACGGTGACTTCGACATCACCGAAAAGGATGAATGCCGCGATATCGAGCTTGTCACTGACCGGGCAGAGAGGAAGCTCTCTCTTCACGCCTGCGATTTCCATTGTATAGGTCTTTGCCAAAATAAACATCTCCTGAATATTAATATGGTCTTTTTATCAGCCGGCCGGCCAGCCGAAATCTCTGCCGCCGAGCATATGGAAGTGCAGGTGTTTGACGGTCTGACCCGCACAGTCGCCGCAGTTGTTGACGATTCTGAAGCCGTCCTTGAGATCGAACTGCTTGGCTATCTTCGCCGCCGCCTCGAATACTTTGGAGACGACCGCGCTGTTCTTCGGGGTTATCTCGGCAGCACTCTTTATATGCTGCTTCGGGATAATGAGAATATGGAACGGAGCCTGCGGCTCGAGGTCATAGAACGCGAGAACATCGTCGTCCTCATAGACTTTTTTTGAGGGTATCTCGCCCTTGATTATTTTGCAAAAAATACAGTCATCCATTTTCAGAAAACCTCCGTATTGCAATTGCTTGTTCCGCCGGCCGGGAAAGACCGGCGGAGCTATGATTTTATTTTAACATGGCGCTGACGATAGAGTCAACCGCCGCGAGAGCCTCGTCCGCCTTGGAAGCGTCCTTGGCGCCCGCCATTGCGCTGTCCGGCTTGCCGCCGCCCGAGCCGCCTGCTATCTTTGCGGTCTCACGAACTATATTGCCGGCATGAGCGCCGAGTTTTATTGCATCGGCGCCACAGGCGCAGGCAAAGTTCAGAGTGCCCTTTTCTTTGTTGACGCCAGCAAAGACTGCGACGATATCTGCGCCGTTGTCACGGGCGGTGTCGCACATCGAGCGAAGCTCGCCGGGGTTTGAGACTTCGACATCAGCGGTGATAAGTCTGACGCCGCCGACCTGTCTTGCGCTGTCCATAAGGCCGCCCGCCTTGAGAGCGGATATCTCGCTGCGAAGCTCCGCAAGCTCTCTGTCCTTTGCCTTGACCTCGACGGAGAGGGTCGCCGCACGCTTGTCAAGCTCCGCGACATTGCCGAGCTTCATCGCCGCCGCTGCAGACTGCATGATGCGCTCGTCGTTTTCTATATGCTTGAGCACGCCGAAGCCCGTGACTGCCGTTATACGTCTGATGCCGGCGGCAACGGAGGACTCGGACACGATCTTGAACAGACCGAGCTTTGCGGTATTGTCCGCATGGGTGCCGCCGCACAGCTCAACGGAGAAATCGCCCGCGCTGACAACGCGCACGACGTCGCCGTACTTCTCGCCGAACAGCGCCATTGCGCCGAGCTTCTTGGCCTCTTCAATGGGCATCTCGCGTGTCTCAACGGGGATACCCTTGAGTATAGTCTCGTTCACCTCGCGCTCTATTGCCTTGAGCTCATTGCCCGTGAGCGCCGAAAAATGGGTGAAGTCAAAGCGCATTTCCTCGCTGTTGACAAGCTGTCCCGCCTGCTCAACGTGGCTGCCGAGGTGCTTTCTGAGGGCTGCCTGGAGCAGATGAGCCGCGGTGTGGTTGCGGCGGGTCGCTTCGCGCTTTTCGATATCTATCTGAGCGCAGACCTTATCGCCGAGAGCGATACTGTCTCCGCTTATGAATTTTGCGACATGGAGTATGGCTCCGTCGGGGGTCTTGCCCGCAGCGGTGACCTCGAGCGCCGCGTTTTCGGTTCTGATAACGCCCGTGTCGCCCGCCTGTCCGCCGCTCTCGCCGTAGAACGGGGTCTTGTCGAGCACAACAACCACCTCAGAGTCCGCGGTTGCGAACTCGGCGCGCTCGCCGTTTGTGACTATTGCCTTTATCTCGGCGTCGCAGGAATAATCGGTATAGCCGACAAACTCGGTGGCTCCGACATCCTTGAACGAAACGTTGCTGTCCTTCCACGCCTGAGCTCCGGCATCCTTGCGCGCCGCACGCGCCGCCGCTCTGCTCTGAGCATAGAGGCGGTCGTACTCGTCGATATCGACGCTCATGCCGCGCTCCTCGAGCAGCTCCTTTGTAAGGTCGATCGGGAAACCGAAGGTGTCCTGAAGCTTGAATGCATCGGCGCCGCCGAGCACCTTGGAATCGCTCCGGGCGATAATATTTTCGAGCAGGTTGAGACCTGTGTCGATTGTCTTATTGAAGCTCTCCTCCTCGGCCTTTATGACCTTTACGATAAGGTCATGCTTCTCGACGAGGTTCGGATATGCGGCAGCATTCTCCTTGATAACTGTCTCGCACACCTTATAGAGGAAGGTGCCGTCTATACCCAAGAGTCTGCCGTGGCGCGCCGCTCTTCTGAGCAGGCGGCGAAGGACATAGCCCCTGCCCTCGTTTGAGGGCATAACGCCGTCGCCTATCATGAACGTCGTGCTTCTGATATGGTCGGTAATAACACGCAGGGAGACGTCCTTTTTCTCGTCCTCATGATACTTGACGCCGGCTATCTCCATGATGTGCTTCATGATGTTCTGAACCGTATCGACCTCAAAGAGGTTGTCCACGCCCTGCATTATGCAGGCAAGGCGCTCAAGACCCATACCGGTGTCGATATTGCAGCTCTTGAGGCGGGAATAGTTATTGTTTCCGTCATTGTCGAACTGAGTGAAAACGAGGTTCCAGAACTCAACATATCTGTCGCAGTCGCAGCCGACTCCGCAGGTCGGAGAGCCGCAGCCGTACTTCTCGCCGCGGTCGAAATAGAGCTCCGAGCAGGGGCCGCAGGGACCTGCGCCGTGTTCCCAGAAGTTATCCTCTTTACCGAGACGAACCATATGGTCAGGCGCAATGCCGAGCTCCTTCGTCCAGATGTCGTACGCCTCGTCGTCCTCCTCATAGACGCTGATATATATCTTATCCGCGGGCATCTCGAGCACCTTGGTGCAGAACTCCCATGCCCACGCGGTTGCCTCACGCTTGAAGTAATCGCCGAACGAGAAATTCCCGAGCATCTCAAAGAAAGTGCCGTGGCGCGCGGTGATTCCGACGCGCTCGATGTCGGGCGTTCTGATGCACTTCTGGCAGGTGGTGACGCGCTTTCTCGGCGGGGTCAGCTCGCCCGTGAAGTATTTCTTGAGCGGCGCCATGCCGGCGTTGATGAGCAGCAGGCTCTTATCCCCCTGCGGCACGAGCGAAAAGCTCGGCAGGCGGAGATGACCCTTGCTCTCGAAAAAGCTCAGATACTTCTCTCTGAGTTCATTGAGTCCCGTCCATTCCATAATAACAACTCCTTGAAAAATAAAAATAGATGCCGTTCTGCCCGGGACGGCCGAAGCCGCGGTACCACCCGGATTGCACAAAACTGCACCCCTCTGCTGCCCTTAACGCAGGCTACGCCCGTTCAACGCGGGAGGCTCCGAGCCGGCTGCCGTACTTCCTGACACGGCGCACCTCACAGCGGCATAATGCCGGCGCACCTCTCTGCGAGCGGAATAAACGGCTCTGCTCTTCACAGCCAAAAATATTTACTCAAATATTCTACTCTTAATTTTTCCCGATGTCAATGTTTTAGCCGTAAATCGCGGAGAAAATATCGGGAGCGGCGAATAAGAATACCTGTCCGCGGGAGCTGTGTATCTGCGGACAGGTATTTTTCATATTGTAAATACTTATAATTCCGACTTATCCTTGACAGTTCTGCAATTCATTTCAAGTTCGTCAAACGCCGCTCTGTTATCCATGACAAGTTTTCCACACCGCAATTACATATATCTTTGTCTTTTCTCAGACAAAGTAATTAATCCGAATCTAAAGGTTCACCCCAGTTTGCGTTTTTCTTTAAATTTGAAACAACAGATTTTTCAAAAGAATCAGAGGAATAACTTTGAGGATATATATACCTAAATGTGTTTTCACTTGTATTAACATCATAGATAATTACAGCATACTTATTTCTAATGTAAGCTCCGAATCCATTTTGTGCATCCACAGTCATTGTTATTACTGCTCGACCATATTCATCTTTATCAACAATTTCCACATCTGAAAATTGTGCAGTGGAAGGAGAACGAAGATTTTCACTAACCACCTGTTTAGCAGCCGTTATATAAAATCCGTCGCTTGGCGCTTCGTCAAATTTGACAATCACAATAAATACTATGATAGTGGCAATAATTATTGGAATCGTAATATAAAGGAATCGTTTAAGTTTGGGTAGTTTTTGGAGGTTTTTATAGTTGCCAACGACCTCTTTTATTTTTTCGCCTCCAACTTGTTTTATACTTGATATTTGCTGAGATACATCTGCGTTGTTTGTTGCTGCGTGTGTTCCGTCGTTCACAGACGACATGTTTAAGTTATCTTCGGGAATCATCCGTATTATTTTTGCAACCCATTGGTCTACTATGTCTCCATCATATCCAAACGAAGGTGTCTTACCATCAAGAGTAGTTACTTCTAAACATCCAAACGATTTTCTAACTTTTTTAATTTTGTTTATTGGGTATGTGAATGTTCCCTGAGAACAGACAAACTCTAATCTATCGTTGTATAGATTAAGCGTTCCAGTCCTAAACCCATAGCCTGCCGTTGTTGTCAAAAGAATCTTTTCTGACGCAGTATGTTCTGCTTCTGCAGATCTGACAGCTTGTTCTTGCTCCTTAGAGGCGCAGTCCGGGCGTTCTTGAGTTTCATCGTTTTTAATTTCGGCATTTTCGGATTTATGTTCTTCTATAGTTTCAAATGAAGTTCGATTTTCTTCTGCTCGTTCTGATACTGCAGGTTTAACCTCTGATTCAATTTTTCCAACTGTCTTTCCGCAACCAGTACAGAACTTCGCATCTGCACTTAATTCCTGTCCGCAATTTTTACAATACACTTAATTTCCTCCTTATTTATTCATTGTTATTAAACCTACCACAGCCATTATATAACAACCTCAGGTTGTTGTCAATAACTAATAATAAGTTTTTTATTTTACTCCGAATCGTTGTTAAAATTATCATGGGTGATGCAAATGATAAAGAATCTCAAAAAACTCCGTAATTTTCACGGTATAAGCCAGCAACAACTTGCCAATGTTGTGGGTGTCAGCCAACAATCCATAAATAAATATGAAAATCAAAATGTAGAGCCCGATATATCAACGCTGATAAAGATAGCAGATTATTTTTCAACAACAGTGGACTATCTTGTCGGGCGAGCGGAAAGCATGGACGGCACAGAGAGCATTGTGCTGACGCATGACGAACATCTTGTTATATCCGGATATAGATTCTTGAATGATGAAGAAAAGCAGATAGTGAGATTGGTCATAAACAACCACCGCAATTGATTTGTAAAAAACAGCTATCCCCTCTCTGCCCGAAAGCAGCGAGGGGATAACAATTATATATCACAAAAGCGGAGAACCCTCTTGAGCTCTCCGCTTTGTTTACGTTACTATACTTCTATCAATAATATCGATATCCGGCGAGCTTCTGCGCAGCCTGGGCACGGGTTATGGATCTTTTGATAATCATAAACTTGTTCTCAAGAGCAAGATTGAACGACATCGAAACGGTCTTTACTACCCTCTTCAGGTTGAAATCGACCTTTGCGGAGAAGCGAATCATCGCAAGACCGAAGTCGGCGACGCTTATCTCGCTGTCCGGCTCAAACTTGCCGTCGGACGCTTTGACTATTCCGTTGCTGACAGCCCACACTGCGGCTTTGAACGCGGGATTCGAGCTGTCGAGATCGGCAAATGAAACGTTCTCGGTATTGACCTCGGGCGAGCCGGCCATGCCGTAAAGCGCCTGAACAAGAGCCGACTTTGTCAGCGCGGAATCGGGGCTGAACTGCGTCTCGGAAGTGCCCGCCATGTAGCCTTTTCTGTACATAAATTCGATTGCATCGTAATACTCCGAATCGGACGCGACATCCGTAAACGGGAAGTTTGCATCGGGCAGAGCGTCAAGAATTCTGTCGGCGATATGTCTGTGGCCCGCTGCGTTCGGATGGTATGTGTCGCAAGTCGTGCCCGTTGTATCGACAAAGATATAGCCGTATTTCTCGGCGCCCTCTTTCATCGGCTTGTTCGCTATATCGACGACCATTTGTCCGAGATTGATGCTCTGGCTGTCATCCTTGCTCTCCTCGGTGTCTGTCGCTCCGTCGTCGCTCTTGACGCTCGTGTCGAACATTCCGATAACCAGAAGCTGAGCATCGGGATTCAGAGCATATATATCCTCAATGACATGGTTCCAGTTCTCAAAGAAGTTTTCGACCCCGTATTTAAGCGCACGTGGGAGAACTCTGATAAGCTCGGGCATTGCGTCGGTAATCTTAGCGAGCTCAACTATTTTGTCGAGCTTATCGTTGACTATGCCGTTCTCCTTGAGAAGATCGCGCAGAGCCTTGACATACTTGCTGCAAGTGCCCTCTTTTTCGAGAATATCGGCGATGACCCATGTGAGATAAGTGCCGAAATCGTTTCCGCCGACACCGAGGGTAATAAGACCCGCCTGTGAAATTGCGCGGCGATACTCGGGAATCCTCGATTTCATGACCTCGGGGTTATGAGAATCGTGGAAAAGATAATCGTCGCCCGGATAATCGTCCTCGAGCATATAGCGGATATCTATCGTCCTGAATCCGGGGCAAGCCATCGGAACATAATTCACTCCGAGAGCATCGGCAACATACGCGCCGTATGAATTTTCAACGCGCTTGAACTCAGAATCCACATACACAAGGTCGTTGTGACCGCTGGCGACACTGTCGCCCAGAAGCACATATGTGCCGTAATCATAATACTTCTTTGCGTCTGCACTCTCGGTGCCGTCCGCGGCGAAGCAGACCGCGGAGCCGAAGGCCAATACGCATGTGAGAATCACTGCGACCGCCCTGCTTATAAACCTTTTCATTTTGATCCTCCTATCAAAATAGATAAAGCCGCACAGTCAAGAAACTGTACGACTTTAAAGTATCACAGATTTTTTTGAAAATCAATGTCCGAGGGTAAAAAAAATAAATTATCCTAAATCAGTAGGCATTGTTTTTAAAAAGTGCGGTCATCCGCCAAATTTACAGGGCTTATTCATCGGCTTATTCCGATTATATGTTTCTCCGCTTCGACGCTGAGCGGCGTATAAGCGTTTATTTCTTTCGTTTGCAGGTCAAAAACAACGACCGCCTTATCTGCGCCGAGAAACATCTTCCCGTCGCTTACGAGCATATTGAAGACAAGCTGGAAATCGCAATCGAACTCTGTTTTAAGCATATCTCCGTTTTCGGATATTTCGAGCAAGACCGATTTGGGATTTTCTCCGACGCGATCGGAAAGAAGAATATACGCCCGCTCGTCTGTCACATACCGCGCTTTAAAGCCCAAATTTTCATCGCTGAATATTTTATGATACTTGCAGTCGCGGTCAAAGGAATAAACAGTTGTGCTCGCCAAACCGAGATGGCTCAATGAATCAACAGCGTATACTCTGTCTCCGAGCTCAAAAACATCGCAAAAATTTCCGTCTATCTCCCCTCCCGGCGTTTCGAGCGCGCCTCCGAACTCGCCGTAGTCGCGGGACACGAAAGTGCCGAGGTAAGTTTCAAGCATGCATTCGTCGCTGTCAACGGGCGCATCTTCATCCGGAACATTTGCCTCTTCAAGGCGGCAGAAAATTTCGCCGTCCTTTTCCGCGACCCTTACAAATTCCGGAAAGAAATCATATCCCTCGGCGTAGAAATCCGGTCTGTATGTTTTAAGGAAATTTTTGGTATAGTATCCGCCGCAGATGTGCGGATCGGTCCGGCGCAGTTCATCGAGCTTCTGCCACTGATTTTTAGTATTTTCGTTCATCGTTGACACCTCTGAAAGATATTACTGTTCTACGATATAATAATACCACAATGTGTGTACGATAAAACGGACAGGTAATTAAAATCCGCCGCTTGAAATAGAAAAGCAACGGCGGATTATCTTTAAATTTTTCTAAGCGACACCACCGTCTCGATATGGTTCGTATGCGGGAACATATCTACGGGCTGGATTTTTTCGACTTTATAGCCGCGCTTTGTCAGAAAGCGCAGGTCGCGCTGCTGGGTCTCGGGGTTGCAGGAGATATAGACCACCTTTTTCGGCGCGAGGGTCACGAGCGACGACAGGAAGCACTCATCGCTTCCTGCGCGCGGCGGATCCATAAAAACTATGTCCGCTTTCTCCCCGTCCTGCGCCATGCCGAGCATAAACTCGCCTGCATCGTCGCAGAAGAATCGGACGTTCTTTATCCCGTTTCGCTCGGCGTTCGATATTGCGTCGTGAACGGCGTCGCGATTGAGCTCAACGCCTATTACCTCGCCCGCCCGCTTCGACGCGACGAGCCCTATTGTGCCGATACCGCAATAGGCATCGATAACCTTTTCGCGCCCGCTCATGTCGGCATATTCCATCGCTGTGTTATAAAGCACCTCGGTCTGCACCGGGTTTATCTGATAAAACGAGCGCGGGGATATTCTGAAAGTGAGCCCGCAGAGCTCGTCCTCGATTTTGCCCGTACCGTAGAGCACATTCTCGCGCTCACCGAGCACAAGGCTCGTCTGATACGGGTTTATGTTATGGACTATCGTTGTTATGTCGGGATGCTCCTTGCGAAGAGCCTTTACGAAGTTGTTCTTCGCGGGAAAAATCGGACCTGATGTGACGAGCACGACCATTATCTGATTTGTCTTGAATCCGCGCTTGACGAGGACATGACGAAGTGTACCGCCGCCGCTTCGCTCGTCATACGGCTGTATTCTGAAGCTCTTCAGCATATTGCGGATCGAGACGATTATCTCATCTGCTTTTCTGTCCTCGGTGAGGCACGAATCGACGCAGACTATGCTGTGCGTGCCGGACTGATAGACGCCGGAAATTATCTTTCCGTTTCTAGCCGTGGCAAACGCCGCCTGCACCTTGTTGCGGTAATGATACGGCTCAGCCATGCCGATTATCGGCTCGACATGGGCGAACTCGCCGAGCAGTTTTTCCGCCTTGCGCTGTTTGAATTTCAGCTGCTCCGCGTAGCTCAGATTCTGCAGCTGGCATCCGCCGCATTTTTTATATAGAGGACACTTCTTTTCTTCAGTCATGTTTAATTCCGTTTCAGTCAAGATATCTTTGAAAATTCACTTGATTATTTATCCTGCTGAGCCTTGTGCTCGGCTTTTTCTCTGTCTTTCTTTGCGACGTCGTTGGTGTTCATGGAATTGCGGAACACGACGAAGCGATCATACAGGAACTCTGTCACGAAATTTGTCACCATGCAGAGAGCCTCAACAAGATAGTTGTTCCACATAAGATCGGTAGTGGCATACTTCGTAAACCAAGTCGAGAGCGGAGTGAACACGCAGTAATAAGCCGCGACTTTAAGCATGGCTATCGGGACATTGTTCGCAGATTTGAAGGTGAATTTGCGGTTGAAAGTAAAATTCCAAAGCACGGAGAGAACAAGCGAAATAAGATAGGCTATCCACTCTTTGAAATGGCATGCCTCATAAAACAGGGTGTATGTTGCTATCTGAATAATTCCCGCAGAGGCAGAAAACAGCGCAAATTTGACAGTCTGAAGAACATTTTCCTTTGTGCTGAGCTTCTGATTTTCGACAGCATCCTGCGTTTCTTTTTTCTTGTCTGACATAAGTTATCTCCCCTTTTATGTTTTTACAGATTCCCGGCATTTCTGAGCATCTCTTCGGCCGATTTGAGCTGAAGTTCGGTGACATCGAGTCCACCGGTTATCCTTGCTATTTCATATTTTCTGCCCTCTGTGTCGAGGCGTTCGACCTTTGTATAGGTCTTGCCGTCCGAGACGGATTTGCTGATTCTCATGTGGCAGTCCGCCTGCGCCGCTATCTGAGCGGAATGGGTGACGCAGATGACCTGCCTGCCGCGCGAAACTTCTTTGAGCTTCATGGCGACTTTCTGCGCCGCTCTGCCGCTGAGTCCCGCGTCTATCTCATCGAATATCATCGTATCGAGTCCGTCTCTGCCGGCGATAACGCTCTTTATCGCGAGCATTATGCGCGACAGCTCGCCGCCAGAAGCGATTTTCGCGAGGGGCTTTAGTGTCTCGCCCGCGTTTGCGGAGATGAGAAATTCTATATTGTCCGCACCGTTTATTGTAAACGGTGTTTTTTCTCTGTTGACTTTGAAGCTGACCGACGGCATATCGAGAAATTCTAGCTGTTCGGTCACTCCGCGCTCAAACTCGCGCGCCGCCTTTTCACGCGCTGCGGTAAGCTTTTCGGCGAGGGCGCGAACCTCGGCTTTAGTCGAGCTGACGAGTGCATCGAGCTCTTGGACCCGTTCATCCGAAAGGGCTATTTTATTGCGCTCCTCGCGCGCGGAATCAAGGAAAGAGAGCATTTCATCTTCCGTCGAGCCGTATTTTACTGAGAGGCGGAAAAGCTCATCAAGTCTCGCTTCGATCTCTTCGAGCTCGGACGGGTCATAGGAAAAATCTTCAATAGCCGAGCGGAGTTCTCCTGCGCAGTCCTCAAGCTCGTAGCCGACGGTGCGCAGCGTCTTTGCGGCGGGCTCGACATCCTTATAGAAGCGCGCCGCGTCCTCTGCGTTGCCGGCGCAGTCGTCTATTGCGCTTATGACGCCGAAGCTGTCATCCGCGCCGCGGAGGATATCATATGCCGCGCGGAGCGAAGCGGTGACGCGCTCGCAGTTTTGCAGCAGCGTCTTTCGCTCGTTGAGCTCATCGCGCTCGCCCGGCTTTATATCCGCCTGCTCAAGCTCGGATATCTGATAATCGAGCAAATCGAGACGGCGAAGCTTCTCCGACTCGTCCGTTCTGAGAGAGTCGCGCTCCCTGATATATGAACAGAGCTCTCTGAATTTTTCTCTGTATTCCTCAAGCAAATCGGCATCGTCCGCTATGCAGTCGATGAACTCGAAATGCTTTTCGGGCGCCATGAGCGCCTGATTGTCATGCTGACCGTGTATGTTTATCAGCTCATGCCCCGCCTGCCTCAACGCGGCGACATTAGTCGGCACGCCGTTTATACGGCAGGTATTTTTGCCGTCCGAGCCGAGGGTGCGGCGAAGAAGTATATTCCCGTCCTCGTCGGGCTCAATATCATATTCTTTAAGCCGCGCGGCAGTGTCGGCGGAAACGCCGGAGAAGAGCGCGGTAACGCTCGCGGACTGCGCGCCGGTTCTGATAAGCTCGCGCGATGTGCGCTCGCCGAGCACGGCGTTTATAGAATCGATTATGATCGACTTGCCCGCGCCGGTTTCGCCCGTAAGGACATTGAGCCCCGAATCGAACTCGATATCGGCGCTCTCAATTATTGCTATATTCTCTATTTTCAGACTGAGAAGCATAGCTCAAACCTCATTTTTCGATAAGTCGTTTTATGGAATCTTTCATCTGCGAAGCGTAGCTTTCGCTTCTGCAAAGGGCAAATATAGTATCGTCGCCCGCGAGAGTGCCGACAAGCCCCTCCCAGTGCATGGAATCAAATGCCGCGCACGCCGCCTGAGCCATGCCGGTATAGCAGCGGATAACAATTGTGTTGCCTGCATAGTCGGCAGAGACGACGGACTGGGCAAATATGCTGCGAAACTTCGAGAGCAGTTCGTCCGACTCGGTCTTTGTAACGGCGTATTTATACTGCCCGTTTGCACCCATGGTCTTGACAAGGCGCAGCTCTTTTATATCGCGCGAAACCGTCGCCTGAGTGGCATCAAAGCCGCTGTCCTTGAGCTTCTGAAGAAGCTCGTCCTGGGTTGACAGGTCATATTTTTCAATTATTTCGAGTATTGCTTCCTGCCTTCTTTTTTTCAAGGTTATACCTCCCGTTCGTCGTGGGAACTGCTGTTCCATTTCATCATTTTTCTGTTGAGTATATCTACAAAACTGTCGTTCTTGAGTCTGATAAAGCTCGCGCAGATGTCCGCCTTTTCGACCGTTATGCTCCCCTGCGCCGAGACTGTGAACGGCTCGTCGCCATCGCACGAAACGGAGAGAGGTCCGTCATCATCGGAATAGATGCGCAGCACCGCATCGTCGCCCAAAACGAGCGAACGGGTGAACACCGAATGAGAACAAATCGGAGTGAGTATCATACACTCGAGCTTCGGATCGACCACGGGACCGCCGGCAGAGAGAGAATATGCCGTTGAACCGGTCGGAGTTGAGAGAATGAGTCCGTCGCCGAGATAGCGGTTGAAATATCTGCCGTCGAGATCGACATTTATCTCGGAAATTCTGCTCAGCCTCGACAGGCGCATTACGGTAGAGTCGTTCATGCTGTAGCCGCTCTGCACGCTGTCACCGTCGGCGGCGGTGGTTTTGAGCATCATGCGCTTATCCATGCTGTAATCGCCGGTTATGAGCTTTTCGAGCAAATCGAGCTCGTGTATCTCGAGACCCGCCATGAACGCAAGGCGGCCGGCGTTGATACCTAAAACGGGCTTCGAATAGACTGCGGCTTTCTTGGCGGAATGGATTATCGTTCCGTCCCCGCCGACGGTTATGACCGCCTCGCAGCCGCCGAGCAGCTCTTTTTCAGGCAAAAATTCAGCCTTGGTATCGGAAAACACATTTTCCGTACTGAGCGGCAGAGAATATGCCGCGCCGAGTTCGTCGAGCTTCGCACAGATGAGCCTTGTCACCTGAGCGGCGTTTTTACGAGTAAGATTTGGAATTATTGCAAACATCATAGTTATTCTCCCGCTTTGAAACAGGCGTGCGCCGCGCTGACGACTCCCGCAACATCGGGCGCCGACGGTGCCTGCACTTCGGACTTTTTCAGATATACGAGGTATTCTATATTGCCCTCCGGCCCCTTGACCGGGGAAAAATCGAGAGCCAACACCGAAAATCCCGCCTGCACGGCATAGGAGCAAACATTTTCGATGACTTTTATATGCACGCGCGGATCTTTGACCACGCCTTTCTTGCCGACATTCTCCCTGCCCGCCTCGAACTGCGGCTTTATAAGGCAGACAGCACTGCCGCCGTCTTTTAAAAGCGGCGAAAGCGCAGGCAGGATATATTTCAGAGAGATAAACGAGACATCCGCGCTCGCAAAATCGGCGCGCTCGGGAATCTCTTTTTCCGTTATGTATCTGAAGTTCGTCTTTTCAAGATCGACAACGCGGGGATCGGACTTCAGCTTCGGCGAAAGCTGACCGCTGCCGGAATCGACGGCGTAGACTTTTTTCGCGCCGTTTTGGAGCATACAGTCGGTAAATCCGCCCGTTGACGCGCCGATATCAATGCATAAATATCCGCTCAAATCGAGTTTGAAAACATCGACAGCTTTCTCAAGTTTCAGTCCGCCGCGGCTGACATAGCGTTCCGACTCGCCTTTATACTCGATTATATCACAGTCGTTCGCCAAAAGTCCAGCTTTAGATACAACTTTGCCGTTTAAATATACATTCCCGCTCTTTATCATTTCTTTGGCTTTTTCGCGCGACGGCGCGACACCCAAGGAGACCATCAGAGCGTCTATGCGCTTTCTGTTTTTCTCCACGGTCAATCCTCCGCAGAAGTGACGAACGAGAGCACGCCCTCTTCGTCAAAGCCGTATTTATGTAAGAGCGACTCAACGGACGCCTGCTTGACGAAGCCGTTTTCGATAGCTCTGAGATGATATTTCCCGGAGAATCCCGCTTTCGAGAGGTCGAACAGGAAGCCTTCGCCCGCTCCGCCGCGGCGTATGCCCTCTTCGAAGAAATAGACGTCCCTGCAGTTTTTCGCCGCTTCTACCGCGCCCTCGCAGACGGGAATTATGCGGTTGAGCTTTATAAGCTTCACGGATTCGCCGGAATTCACAAGCTTTTCATATGCGAACGCGCAGGCTGAAAAAGTCCTGCCGTAGGTTATGATAGCCTTTTCGGCGTTCTCGTCGCCAAACACATCAAAGTCGGCAAAGGTCGGTTTGATGCTCTCCGGTATCGCACGCTGAGCTCCGCGCGGATATCTGACCGCGACGAGCTTCGATTCGGAATAGAGCGCCTGCTGCATGGCGTGTTTGAGTCCCTCATAGGACGAGGGCGAATAGACGGTTATATCCGGCACGCTTCTGAGCATCGAAACATCGAAAACGCCCTGGTGCGTCTCGCCGTCTTCGCCGACAAATCCGGCACGGTCGATGGCGATGACCATCTTCTGCTTCTGGAGAGCGGCATCGTGCAGAAGCTGATCAAAGCAGCGCTGGAGGAAGGTGGAATAGACTGCAAAAACCGGGATAAATCCGCTCTTTGCAAGACCGAGCGCAAACGCAACGGCGTGCTCCTCGGCGATGCCTATATCAAAGAATCTGTATTTATATTCATTCGAGAACCGCTCAAGCCCCGTGCCGATGGACATAGCCGCGGTTATGGCGCAGACGCGGTCGTCGCAGGAGGCGAAGCGGCACATGATATCGCCGAAATTGCTCGAAAAGCTCGTGCCGGACGAGAGCGGCTCGCCGGTATTTATATCAAACTTCGAGATTCCGTGGAACTGCTCGGGCGAACGCTCGGCAAAGTCATAGCCCTTGCCCTTGAGAGTATTGACATGGAGAAGCACGGGTTTGTCATACTTCTTTGCCATCTCAAATGCTTCGCAGAGCTGCTGGATATTGTGCCCGTCGATGGGTCCGATATAGTGAAGTCCGAGATCCTCGAACCACGAATCGGAATAGATAATGCGCTTCAATGCGCTCTTTATATCAAACGCGGCATCCGAAAGCTCATTTCCGATGATCGGGATATGTTTCAGGAGCTTTTCGGTGTGCGCTTTCATGCGGTAATATTCAGGTTTCGCTCTGACGACGGCAAGATAACGCGCCATCGAACCGACATTTTCGGAGATAGACATCTCGTTGTCGTTGAGCACGATTATGAGCCTGTCGTGCGTTCTGCCGGCGTTGTTTAAAGCCTCATAAAACATTCCGCCGGTCATTGACCCGTCTCCGACGACGGCGACGACGGTATTCTTGCTGCCGCGCATGGTGTTCGCGGTCGAGAGTCCGAGTGCGCTCGATGCGGCGGTGCTGGAATGGCCGCTGTAGAACATATCATGTTCGCTCTCATCGGGGCGGCAGAATCCGGAGAGTCCGCCCTCCTTGCGAAGAGTGTGGAAGCGGTCATATCTGCCCGTGAGCAGCTTATGGGTATACGCCTGATGTCCGACATCCCAGACGAACTTATCGCGCGGAGAATCGAACTCCTTGTGCATGGCGAGAGTCAGCTCCACAACACCGAGATTCGACGCGAGGTGGCCGCCGTTCTTTGAAACCGTGTCGATAAGAACGGTGCGTATTTCGGCGGCAAGTTCGTTGAGCTGATCGTAGCTCATGCCTTTGATATCCGCAGGGGAGTGTATATTTTTAAGGTAATTGTCAGATGTCATTTGACTTCAACCTTTCACTGAGAATGGATTGACGGTCACTTATTTCTGGAGAGAAGCTTTTCGGAAAGCGATATCAAAAATTCAGCCTCATCGCCGAAAACTTTAAGCGCGTCTATTGCCTTATCGGTAAGCTCCGCGGCTATTCTCTGTGCTTCTTCGAGACCGAGGAGCGAAACATAGGTGTTTTTGCAGTTCTCGGCGTCGCTGCCTATCGGCTTGCCGAGGGTCGCCTCGTCGCTCGTGACATCAAGGATATCATCGACTATCTGGAACGCTATGCCGAGATTTTCGGCATATATTCGCGCCGCTTCGAGCTTTTTGTCGTCGGCTCCGGCGGCGATGCAGCCGAGCTGACACGCGCATCTTATAAGCTCACCCGTCTTGAGGACATCGACACTGCGCAAATCATCGACCGAAACGGTCTTGTTCTCGTTTTCAAGATCCTGCACCTGACCCGCTATCATTCCGGCGCAGCCGGCGGCACGCGCAAGAAGCGAAACGGCCTTTGCAACGGCATCGGCGGGAATATCTTTTGCTTCGCCTGCGGTCTGGAATGCGAAAGTCAGCAGCGAATCGCCGGCAAGGAGCGCATTTGCTTCGCCGAATTTGATATGGCTCGACGGCTTGCCGCGGCGCATATCGTCGTTGTCCATGCAGGGCAGATCGTCGTGGATGAGCGAATATGTGTGGATAAACTCGATAGCGCACGCAAGGGGCAGAGCCGCTTCTACGCTGCCGCCGCACATCCTGCAAAATTCGAGAGTCAGCATCGGGCGGATACGCTTGCCGCCGTTTTCGACGCTGTATCTCATCGCTTCGAGCATTTTTGTTTCACCCGCGCCCGATGGCTCGGACGAAAGATATGCCATGAGCGAGTTATTTATCATAGAGATATACTCGTCGGCTGTATATTTTTTACTCATCTTCATTCTCCTTTTCAAGCTCTGACAGTTCCTTTATCTTCGTCTGGGCTTTGTCGAGATACTCGTTGCAGAAAGAGACGAGCTTCGTCCCCTCTTCAAAGAGCTTCAATGACTCATCGAGAGAAGCGTCGCCGCACTCGAGAGCGGAAACTATATCTTCAAGTCTTTTGACTGAATCTTCATAAGTTTTCTTAGCCATTGCCTGTTCCTCCGTTTCCGACAGATGAAGTGACGCGGGCGGTGAGCTTTATATCCGCCGCAGTCACGGTTATATCGTCGCCCTCTTTGGGGACATTCGTTTTTGATATCAGTTTTCCGCCGCGTTCGACCGCCGCATAGCCGCCCGAGAGTATTCTCAGGGGACTGAGCGCATCGAGCCTGCCCGCGAGGACGGAGAGATTTAATTTATCCCTGTGATGCGCCTGCAGAGCCGCCGACTGCATATCGGAAAAGAGCGAATCGAGAGTCTGCCGCTGAGAAATTATCTGCTGCATCGGTCCGTATGCCGAAAGTTCTGCACAGATACGTTTTATTTCATTACAGCCGAAGCGAATATGTGAATCCAGCGCAGAGGCGCAGCGCCTGCCGAGCTGATTGATATATGCGTGCTGTTCCGCCCTGTCGCTGACGGCAAGTTCCGCCGCCGCGGACGGGGTCGGCGCGCGGAGATCCGCCGCAAAATCGCAGATGGTGAAATCAGTCTCATGACCGACCGCGGAAATCACAGGGATATCGCTCGCCGCAACTGCGCGAGCCACTTTTTCTTCGTTAAAAGCCCAGAGCTCTTCGATCGAGCCGCCGCCGCGCCCGACTATGAGCACATCGGCATAATGCCCCGCGTTGAACCGCCTTATAGCGTCGGATATCTGACCCGCCGCAGACGCGCCCTGAACCTGCACGGGGCAGAGGATTATCTGCGTTGACGGGCTGCGGCGCGTTATGACATTTATAATGTCCCTGACCGCAGCGCCCGTCGGCGAAGTGACGACGCCGACACGCTTCGGAAAACGCGGTATCGGACGTTTGCGCTCCTGTGCAAAAAGTCCCTCCGCTTCAAGCTTTTTCTTGAGCTGTTCAAAGGCAATACTCAAAGCGCCCGCTCCGTCGGGCTGCATATCTTCAATATAGAGCTGATACTGACCGTCGCGCTCAAAGACGCTGACATGACCCCTGGCGATAACCTTCATACCGTTTTCGGGCATGAAGCCGAGGCGTTCGTTATCGGACTTGAACATGACTGCGCGCACTGCCGCTTTCTCGTCCTTGAGGGTCATGTAGAAATGCCCGGTGCGGTAATGATTCGTAAAATTCGATATCTCCCCGCTGACGAACACCGTTCGCAGGTTATAGTCCGAATCCATGACGGATTTTATATATCTGTTAAGTTGACTTACTGTTACGCTGACGGTTTCAAGCATTTTTCTGCTCCCTGAGATAAGTCAGATACGCCGTTCCGGCGGCATTATCCGCCGAGAATGCAGGCTCGGCAAAGTATGCGCCGAACTCCTTTGTAAATCTTTGGCGTATTATTGAATTGGACATCACGCCGCCCGCAAAGACAAGCGGTAGGTTGCCATATTTTCCGAGTATATTCTTCGTCATTTTTTCGAGAGCCGCCGACACGGAATCGAGGCAATAGAGAGCGATATTGCACTGCTCCTCGCCGTTTTTTATCATATCGAGGCACTTGTTTTCAATGCCCGAAAGGCAGCAGTCTGTGCCCTTGACGCAGGGTTTCGGCTTGAATACTTTTTGGCTTTTGAGCGCCAATTTTTCGAGTTCTGCGCCCGCAGGGAACTTGAGTCCAATAGCAACGCCGACCCTGTCAACAGCCTGTCCCGCGTTGAGATCGAGAGTTCTGCCGATGATGTCAATATTGAGAAGCTTTTCTTCATCGGGGCGCACTAAAAGCGCCTCGGTCGTTCCGCCGGAGACATGGAACGCGATAAACTCGCGGTCAAAAAGTTCAATATGCCCGCTCGAATAGACAGCCGCCGCGACATGACCCGCCTGATGCGAGAATTTATAAAGCGGCACGCCCAGGGCAGATGAGAGGCACTTCGCGGTATTGAGTCCGACGGTAAAGCACGGCATATACGAGCCCTCTGCATCACGCGGAGCATATGACGCGCCGATAAAATCAGGCTTACCGCACTCGTCGATAACAGCAGAAACGACCTGCCAGAGCTGCTGTGTATGATGAAACACGGCGTCGCTCTGACGCAGTCCGCGCTCGCCGCTCTTGACGGGCAGAAGCATCTTCTTTTGAAAAACACATCCGCTCACATCATCAAAGGCTGCGGCGGATGTAGTATAGTTGCTTGTATCTATGCCAAGATAAACAGCCATGGCTTATTCCCCTTCCGGGGCGTCGGAGCCGCTTCTGTCGGCAAGCTTTTCTTCGCGCGACACAGAGCCGAGAACACCGTTGACAAACGACGCATCCTCTGCCGTAGCGTATTTTTTACACAGCTCGACAGCCTCGTTTATCGAGGTGCCGACCGGGACTTCCGGTATGTACATAAGCTCGCAGATGCTCAGTCTCATCGCGGACAGAGCGACGCGGGATATTCTGTGCTTCTTCCAGTTCTTTGAATATTTTTCGATGATATCGTCGATTGAAAACAGCTTGTCCCACGCAGTCTGGGCGAGCATGGACGCGAACTCGTCCGGCTCTATAAGCTCGTTTTCAAGGCTGAGAGATATAATATCGTCCATATCCGTCTCGGGATTGAAGGACTTTTCAAACAGCAGGGCAAACGCCTGCTCTCTCGACTGGCTTCTTGTCATAAACTTTCCTGTACTCCCCTCAGAATTCCGCTCTCGGGCGGTAAACATTGCTCGGCATAAAAACCGAATCGAGCCCTCCCGCAAGAGAGGGCTTGAAAAATTTACTTTTCGCTTTCGGGCTTGATATCCATACCGGCTATCGAGACATTGACCTTCGAGACCATCTTTCCGGTCATGCTCTGGACGGCGTTCTTGACATTCTTCTGAATATCCGCCGCGACCTTCGGAATCTTGGTTCCGGGCGCGATATTGACATGGATATATATCTTGACATCGTTATCCGACGACAAGACGCGCACGGACTTCGCCGCACCCTCTCCGAGCTTGAAGATCGAATGTACGTCGGGAGTCCTGGCGGCAAAGCTGCTCACGCCTTCAACGTCCTTGGCGGCATTGAGAGCTATCGATGCAATGACATCCTCGGATATTACGAGGTTGCCGATATTGTCAACAGTTTTGTTTTCTTCCACAGGGCATTCCTCCTTCTGCCCTATATTATAACACAAACTTGAAAATTCTCAACTACTTAATTCAACAATTGTTATGTTTTCGGCTGAAAAACCGGTCTGTTTGAGAACTATCTCCTTTATCTGGAGGATAACCGTGTCGTTCAAAGCACCTTTTGCGACGATTACTTCGGCGGAGTTATTGTTGATTATCACGACGCAGTCGCCGCCGGTTTTCGCTTTTATCAGCACTTCAATATCACCCTCGAGCTTTATCGCGTTCGACAGAGCCTTTAGCGCCGCGGTTGCTTCTTTGACGGCGGAGGCATCGGACGAGCTGTCTTTTATAACTTTGTTGAGGGTCTCCGCCGCTTCGTCATGGGCGGAGTTTCTTCTGAGCTTGGCGGAGGCGAAATAATCGCTGCTCTTGCCGGTTGCCACCGCGCTCTCCGAGACTCCCGACGAATTGACAAGCTGCGCATCGCCGAGATTCCCGCCCGTGTTATCGACCGCCTCGACCGACGGTTTCGCGTTCGCGCTCTTCACCGACGGGCGGTTGTAATACCAGTTTATAAACACTGCCGAACCAAGGGCGAGAACGAGTGCCGCGGCGATTATCTGCCTTTTCCTGACGACCATAAATATCAATCCTTTCGGGTTTCTTTTATTTGAACGGCGCGGTTACGCCGACATTTTCGTGATATATACGCGCGACGCGCTGATATCGAGAACGGCGGTTATCGCCTGGGTTATCTCCTGTCGCACGGCATCAGAGCCGCCGCCCTCGCAGACGACCGCAACGCCGCGGATCTTCGGCTGAATAAGTTTTATTATCATTCCGCCCTCGTTCCCGTCGCTCTCAATGAGAACATACTCTTTTTCGTCCGAGAAGTTTTCTTTTTCGAGAGTCGTACCGCCGGAGGTGTCGCTCTTTATCTTTTCATTCCTCGCATATACCTGCTCGGCGCCGCTCTCGAGAGTCACCATAACGCGCGTTTTTCCCGCTCCGTCTATAGAAGAGACTATCTCGGTCAGGCGCTTTTCTATGTCCTCGGCGTATGTCTCCTGGCTCTGCGCAGCAGTGACACTCTCCTTTTTCTCCGCCTTCTTTTCGCCCGACGGAATAAATTCGGAGATAATGAGCAGCACCACACCGAGCACGCCGACCGCGCAGAGCACGGCAAGCTTCTTGTCGGAAGTGAATACGGACTTCAATTTTTCAAATGAGTGTTTGATATCCATCAGCTTGTGCTCCCAGTTCTTATATCTATCACTGCGTCCCCCAACAGGTTTTGGAGTTTCTCGACTGCCGCTTCTTTCAGCACTGCCCCGCCCGGCAATATGATATTCGCCTTTTTAATAAATATGCCGCCATACTCATCAATATCCGTCAAAAGGTCTATTTCGCAGTCGGGATAGCCGTAGGATGCGAGTATTTCCTGCACGCCGTCCTGCATCTGCTGGGCATATGCGGCGGTCAGGCGGTAGTTCACTTCGTTGTTTAATTCGCTCGGTATCAGAGCTTCTGTATCTGGCGAGGATGCGGAAAAATTTGTTTTCATTATGGCGCTCGCAAGCGGAAAAACGAGCGCGCATATGACCGCCAGCGCAGTGACGCACCGCATTATCTTCTGCATATTCCCCTTTGGCACGAGCGCATATATGACTGACGAGAATATCGCCGCGGCGCACACGCCGAGCGCCCATTTTTTCAGTTCTTCCATGCTACGCACCCGCTTTCACGGAGATGACTATCCCCGTTGAGATAATAAAGAGAGCCGCCGTAAAAATCACCGCCGCGTTTATCACGGTCAGCGCGGACGAGAGAGTATCGAGCACCTCACCCGTTGTATCGTCCCCCATGGACGAAGAGAGTACGCCGAGGAGCTTCAACAAAATAATTCTTGCCGTCAACTGAAGAACGACGGGCAAGTCTATCATCACAACGGCGATAACGCCGAACACGCCGACCGTGCTTTTGAGCAAAGATACGCTGCCGATTATTGACGAATAAGCATCACTGAGCGCGCCGCCGACTATCGGCACGGCGGAGCTGAGCGCAAGCTTTATGCCTTTTGAAGCTAAAGTGTCCGCGCTACCGGCGAGCAGGCTTTTGAGCCCCAGAACAGCCGAAAATGCCGCCGCAACAAATGACAGAACGCCTATAGTAAGCTTTTTTATCATATCCGCGAGCTTCGTGAGCTTCAATTCCGGGCTCAGCGACGCGGACACGCCGAAAGCCGAAAACGCACCGCACAGGGGCATTATTATATTCCCTGCCGTCTGCGCCGCCGCCTGAGCCGCAGCCATGGCAAACGATCCGTAAGTCAGGGCGAGCGTAGGATTCCCCGCGGCGGTTATTATGCCGGCGAGCACAGGAATGAGCGCGAGCATAAAATCAGAAGTCGCCTCAACGGCGCTCATCCCCTGCGAGATAACTCCGGCAGACGAGACGAAGACGGTTATCGCGACGGCGCAGCCTATGACTATATTCAGCGGCTCGGAAAAATTTTCGGCGGCTGCAGTGCCTTTGATAAGACCGACGAGAATAACAACGCCCGCGATTATAACCATGTCTTTTATCGGCTTTTTGAAGCTTCCGCGTGCGATGTCGGCGAACATGGAGATAATTTTTTGGGGCGAGGGTGAGAGCATCGACTGCCAATTTGATATATCTATCCCCGCCGAGTCAATAGTGTCTTTCACATCATCGGGCAGAGAATCGCCGAGGCTGTCCGCTCCGCTCGACTCATAAAAAGATGAATAATTGTCCGTCGTCTCCTCTTCAAGAGCGAAGCACACGGCGGTATTGAGTGCGAGCAGCATCAGCAGAGCCGCAATCACTTTCAAGCATCTCATAGACGTCCCTCAGATATTTATCAGTTCTTTTGCGAGCGCAACTGCCGACTTTATCAACGGCAGGGCGAGCGCGATTATCGTCGCCTTTGCCGCAAGCTCGGACACGCCCGCCACGGCGGAATTGCCGTTGTCGCGGCAGATATCGCCCGCGATCTGCGCCGCGACCGCAACACCGAGCGCCTTTATCAGCACGGATATGCACTCGCCGCCCGTCTCCGACATCCCGGAGAAGAAATCGAGCTGCGAGATTATATTCTGCAAAATGCGTACGGCGGACGCCGCTATCACCGCGACTGCCGCTATCTGCACTATCGGGGCATACTCCGGGCGATACTGCTTTATCACGGCACACAGCACGCACACCGACACCGCGAGCGCGGCTGTTTTTATTATCTCCGCCATATCAGCCACCGAGCATACCGTTGACGGCATCGAGCAGCTGCGAAAGATACGGCAGCAGCATGATAAGCACTGCGGCTATGCCCGCCAGCACGGTTATCAGCGCATAATCATCGCGTCCCGCTCTGGATAGTACCTGACTGAGCACCGCCACGATTATGCCGACCATTGCTATTTTTATAACTATTCCCGCTTCCATAGACGATGCACGGCAAACGCCGTTCCTTTCCTGAATTTATCAGACAGCCGCTATCACAATGACTGCGCCCGCGAGCGCGCCGAGAGGCGGCAGAACTTTTGCATATTTCTTTTTCTTCTCCCGCGCCTCCGAGAGCCGCAGCTCAAAATCGGCGCAGAACATATCGCAGTTTGCTATCTGACCCTCGAGTGCGGTAGTACCGAGCGAGCGACCGAAAGAGACAAGCCGCGAGACATCGGACGAAGTCAAGCCGACGGTGTTTTTCCGCGCAGAGAGCGAATCGCTCCACGCCTGCGGAAACGGCTCTGAATCACAGAGCTTTATACACTCCGGGATAAACAAGAGTTCTTTCAAGTCCGGGGTCGAGCCGAGTATCTCGAGCACATCGCCGACCGGGCAGCAGCAACATTCAAGCTGAGTCCGCACAACGCGCAGCATAATGCATATCTTTTCGAGCAGGCTCACGCGCAAGCTCAGCATACGCGCCGCATATCCGCCCGCAAGCAGCAGCGCCGATGCCGTCAGGACGGCTCCGATCATTCGCATAAAAATGCTCCTTCAGATCATATATTCCGACTGTCTCACCCGGGCGTTCGCCGAGCATGACGAGCTTCGAGAACACGCCGGACGAGAGCAGCTCCGCCGCGGCGGGACGGCTACGCAGATCTTCATCTTTGCCGGCATGGACGCTGACGAGAAAATTCACGCCCGAGTTCATGCCCTCCAAGATACGCTTCGCTTCGGAGAGATTGCCTATCTCATCGCAGACGATTATCTGCGGCGAAAGGGTTCTGAGTGCTGTCAGAATACCAACATCCTTTGGATAGCCTGTCAGAACATCGGAGAAGCCGACATCGCACTGCGGGCATCCGCCGCTCGAAGCGGCTATCTCTCCGCGCTCGTCAACTATTGCTACGCGATAATATCTGCCGCCTGAGACGCCCGACAGCCTGCGTGCAAGGTCGCGCAGGAGCGTTGTTTTGCCCGAGAGCGGAGGCCCCGCGATAATCGCAGACACGATGCCATGAGAAAAGACGGACGGATATATTTCATCCGCCGAGCCCGGAATTTCATGGGCGATACGCAGATTCACGGACGAGATATCGCGAAACGACTTCACGGTCCCGCTTTCCGCCATGACCGCCGTTCCGCAGACTCCGGCTCTGTGTCCGTGGGCGAGGCTTATAAACCCGCTCGCCGCGGCGGCGGAATTCGAATGGACGGAATAGCCGCACATGCGCGAGAAGCTCGCCTGAAGCTCCGCAGGAGTTGCCGCAAGCGCGCCCGGCGAAAAGACCAATCCGGTTCTGCCGCTTTCATAGACGAACAGCGAGCCGCCGTGCGTGACTATAACAACGGGTCTCGCGGCGCGCAGGCGTATTTCATACGCGCTCTCTTTGACACGGCTGTCAACCCCGAGCAGAGCGGCGCGAAGCCGATCATCGAGAAAGTCCACCGCGCTGTCAAATGAATCCGCCGCCCGCATGATACCGCCTCCGTTTCTCTAAATAATATGAAGCCTTGTCCCCGGGTAGAACTGAAAAAAGCACCCTGCAAAAATGCAGAGTGCTGATATTGATTTGTTTATCTGACTTCGAGTATATTGCTCGCGCCAGTGAAGAGATTGAAATACAACAGCTTTTCTTCGCCGTTTTCGATGAATTTTATCTCATAGTTTCCGTCCGCGCGGGCACCGACGCATTTGACATCGAGAATCTTTGCATCGGATTCTCTGAAATTCTCTTTGAGCACTTCGAGCTCCGCTTCGCTGTATTCCCCGGCATCGTCGGAGACGAAAAGCACACGCCCGAAAAGGTTATTTATCTTCGCAAGCAGCAGTTTCTGCTCCCAGGTGAAAGTCAAATTATGGTCGCGCAGGAAGAAAACATCGGGGTCGTTTAAGAACGCTCTGCCGTTGAGATGGCGGCGGAACATGCTGTTGTTTATGGCATTCTGTGCACTGGGCAATTCATTATTTATCGACATGGAGTTATAGAACTTGCCGCCATAAGATAAATCGACATCGCAGCTTATCCTGCACGCATCGACAACGCCGAACGCGGGGCCGAGCGGCACTCCGCAGCCGAGAATAAGCTTATCGCCGACGCACTCGCGCAAGAAATCCATAGCTTCACACATGATGGTTCCGCGGGTCTTATTATCGCGCGGAGTCCTGCACTGGCTGTAGAGGAAGTCGAGCTTCACCATATCGTAGCCCCAGTCGTCCAATACGGTGTCAAAGACTTTTTTCAGATGCTCGCGCACCTCGGGGTTATAGATATCGAGCGTATACGCGCCGCCCCACGCGACACAGCCGAGCTGTGGCTTGCCGTCGGGATTGCGGATGAGCCAGTCGGGATGCTCTTTCAATATTCGTGATTTGCCGCGCTGGACATTGAACGGCGCAAGCCATATTCCCGCGAGATAGCCCTCTCTGTGGACGGCATCGGCTATTGTTTTCATGCCGTTGGGGAAGTCCCTGCCGTTATAGTCGAGCCAGTCGCCGACAAAAGGCTCATAGCCGTCGTCGATCTGGAAGATATTGACGCTCTCGCGCGCCCGCGAAAGCCCTTTTAAATCACGCAGGATTATATTTTCATCTATTTTCTGGAAGTAGTTATACCACGAAGTATAGCCCGTGAGCCTGTCAATGCGCTTCTTTGCAGGCAGACTCATAGCGGCAAAATATTTGTCAAACACTTCGTCATAACCGCCGACAACGCGAACGATATCAAACATCTCATACGGTTCGCTTATAGTCAGCCCCTCGACATCCTTTTCGACGGAGAAGATATGCTTCTCCATATCCGAATAGAAAACGGTATAGCCGTTTCTCTCGCTAAGCGAGCCGAAGAGCTCAAACTCATCGCCTCGGCGGAGATAGGTATATGTAAAGCTATGAAAAAAGCCCGGGCGCGTCTCATAACGGGTAAACGCATAGTCGCCGGAGGTTATTGCCATATCTTTCGTATATTTTGTGACACCAGCGAGCGGAGTCGTTCCGCGATAGATATCCTCGGAGGACATCTCGCCCGATGTTGTCCACGACTGATAGCCGTTAACAAAGAATTTTTCGTTCTTTTCATACTCATGCCAGAATTCGAGCGACGCCGAAATGAGCGTTATCGGGCGCGAGGGAATGAGAGTCAGCTTCACTCCGCTCTCATCGTTAACGGTAATGACCGAAAAATGCGGTCCCGAATAGCCGACAGTCTCATAAACTGCGCCGGCGAGAGAATATTTGAGTCTGAATACGGGCTTGTTCATCCTGTTTCCTCCCTACGATTTTCTCTTCAGGCTCCAGTTTATCATTTTGAGACGAAAAAAACAATAGGAATTTAGTGCTGCATCTATCAGGGGTGCAAAATTATAGACATAAAAAAACAGCGCCGCACTCAAAACTGTGCGGTGCCGATATATTGGAACCCTTTCGGGCTTGTTTTAGTTCCTGCGGCTGAGAAGCCGCCGCTTAAGTTACAGTGCAGCTTTGCCTGCTACAGAACTAAGCGCGAGAAGCATCATGAGCTTGTGGAAGCTGAACTTCTTCTCCTTCTCAATCTCACCAAACAGGTCCTGTTCCATCTTGTAGTACTGCTTCATCATCATATCTGTCAGTCCTTTCATTTGGTATGCTTTCATTATACTCAGTTTCCGCTATTTGTCAAGTAATTTTGCACAAACAAGTGCACTCTCATTTGTGCAATTTCACTAAAGGAACAGACTTTTATAAACCTACCAGTTTGAATAATTGCTTTTAACCGCATTAAAATCTTATGTGCATATTGCACAATCAGAGCGTTCCTGATTGTGTATTATGACGAAGTGTGAGCAGATTTTTTGGAACATCCTACAAAACATGTGCCAAAAGTTTGTTAGAAATAACAACAAAAATATTCAAAAAGAGCCTCCGACACATGTCGAAAGCTCTCCTTTTGTGTTATTCTGATGAAAAGAATCAGATTTTGCCCGCCTTTTCAAGCTCTTTGTAGTTTCTTCTGATCTTGAGAGTCGTGGTCTTCGGGAACTCTTCGGAACGGAACTCGAGCTTGTCGATGTTCTTCCATCTGGGCATGTCGCGGTTGAACTGGTTGACAGCGTCCTTGATGAGCTGATCCGCTTCCTTGCCGTACTCCTCATAGTAAGGATAGACCTCTGCGACGATCTTGTTGCCCTCCTGGCTGACGAGAATCTCATGGATCGCGTGGCAGCGCTGAGAAAGCTTGTCCTCAAGTTCCTCGGGAGAGACGTTCTTACCGTTGTTGGTAATGATAAGATTCTTCTTGCGGCCGACGAAGAAGAGGAAGCCGTCCTCATCGATTCTGCCGTAGTCGCCGGTCTTGAACCAGCCGTTGTCGAATGCCGCGGCGGTTGCCTCGGGATCCTTGTAATAGCCTCTCATGACGTTGGAGCCGCGGACATATATCTCGCCGACGCCGTCCTCATCGGGATCGTTTATCTTTATCTCGTTGCACGGAAGCGGTCTGCCGACGCTGCCGGGCTTATGATTTTCCATGGTGTTGGTGGTAACTGCGGGCGAGCACTCAGTTATGCCGTAGCCGTTGAGAACCTGTATACCGAGGTCATAGAGACCCTGCTCATACTCGGGGTCAAGCGCAGCACCGCCGACAATGATATACTTCAGATTTCCGCCGAGCTGCTCATGAACCTGAGCGAACAACTTGCGGCGGACATCGATACCGAACTTCATAAGGAAGCGGCTGATTTTGATGCCCTTCTTGAGGACTTCCTCTCTGCCGGTCTTTCTCGCGGTCTTCCAGACGCGCTTATATATAGTCTCGACAACCAGCGGAACGCCGGAGAAGTTCTGAGGATGATGGGTCTGGAAATCCTTGACGAGGTTCTTTATATCGACGCAGATATAGCCGTAGGTGATGATGATAAACGCGGCGAAGATAGTCGCGACCCATGAGAAGGTATGGTTAAGCGGCAGGAAGCCGACGGAGTTTCCGCCCTGGAAACATTTGCAGGAAGAAGTGACGACGGAAGCGAGGTTGCCGTGAGTGAGCATAACTCCCTTGCTCTTGCCGGTGGTGCCGGAAGTGAAAACGATGGTCGCGAGATCCTCGGGAGATACGACGACATCCTTATACTCGGTGTAACCGTCCGCAAGGAGCTTCTCGCCCTCATCGATGTACTTCTGAAAATCGGGGATATAGAGATATGTATCCATGGGAGCACCTATCTCTTTTATCTTCTCGACTGTCGGAGCATAGTACTCGGAATAGAAGATAGCCTTGCACTCGCCCTCGTTGAGCTGAACGGCAAGATCCTCTGCAGGAAGCTTGGGGTCAAGCGGAACGCTGACTATCTTTCCGAGAAGGTTCGCAAAAAACGCGATTATCCACTCATAGGAGTTCTCGCCGATAATGGCGACATTGCAGTCCTTGATGCCGTGGGCAAACATATATGTGCCCAGGCAGTTGATGTCGTGCCAGACATCATTGAAAGTGCTGGTCTTGATGCCGCCCTCGTAGTCATACATGAAAAGGGGCTGATCCTTTCCCTCGCCTACGCCGTGGATGACAAGCTCTTTTATCGTCTTGACATCGGGCACATCATAGTATACGTCCTTGTACTTCTTTTTCATTTTGTGATTCCTTCCCTCATTTTTTATTTTCTCGGGTTACGAACCCTGTACCCCCTACAGAGTTCTATCAAGATATAATTCTATATTATTGCACTGCAATCTTTTTTATTGTGCGGAAATTAATAAATATTTGTATTAATTTAGAAAAAGTTTAGAAAGTGTGTCAAAAAAGTAAAAGCCGGACGAATCAGCTTCACTGATCGCGTCCGGTCGATGCGTTTTGCACTTCTTCTTTTTTCGCTTTTTCTTTTGAGGATTTGCCGAGCTTTTTGTATGCAAAGAATTTGTTTGTCACAAAGTTAAACGGCGTTACTATAACCGCGACTATGCACGGGGCGATATACTCCGCGAGCTTTCTGTCGGTCATATCGACGCCCGATTGCCTTATGGCCTCGCCCAACGACCTTACGCCCTCCTCAAGGTTCAATACGTCAAGGAAGAGCCAGGTGAGCAAGGTTGTCAAAAACAGTCCCGAGAAAGCATACACAACATAGAGTCTGAGCAGAACCTGCCAGCCCTTGACTCCCTCATCGCGTTCAAAGACAAGCTTGCTGTTAATCAGATATGACGAGAGCACACTGAGCACGAAGCCCACAAGAGTCGCAAGCACATAGTGACCCCCGACAAAAACAACGACGGCATACGCAACATAGTTGACTATCGCGTTTATACTGCCGACGACGATGAATTTCAGGTACTGAATAACTGCATTATTACTCTTTTTCTTCACCTTTCCGCCTCCCCTGCGAATATCAAGAAGATGATAACATATAAGTGCGGTCTTTTCAATATCAAAAAAACAGATTGGCTCTGAACCCCCTGCTGTTTTGATTCTCTATTGTTAAATCTTTCTTAAGTTCATAAAAGGAATAAAATACAATTATACTTATACTAAAATAACAGCATATTAAGGTGAGACAGGCTGCGAACAGACAGCCGCCGCCATGGGATGGAGATGCAAGGAAAATATGAAAATCAAACCGCTCAGCCGCCTTATGACCGACTTCGGCGGCTTCCTGGGTCTTGCGGAGCACGTCAAGCTCGGGATCTATGCGAAAAACGCCGTTAAGGTTCAGGAGCACATTGTCAAGAAGCTCATGCGCGACAACAAGAACACCGTATACGGCAAGGCGCACAATTTCAAGGACGTTCACTCCGTTGCGGACTATCAGGCAAAGGTTCCTCTCTCGCGCTACAAGGACTACGAGAAATATATCGACCGCATGGTTGAGACCGGCGAAAGAAATCTTATAACCAGATACCGCATACACAGATACGCCGAGTCCTCCGGCAGCATCGGCAAGCCGAAGCTCGTTCCCCTCGCCGCAAGGTCGCTGTGGAACTGCCAGTGCTTCAGCTTCTCGGCTCCCGTCGGCTGCGCCGTCAAGTGGTTCCACGCGCACGGCAAGCGTCTGCCTCCTCAGAAGGGTATGCTGACGCTCGAGATAACGCCCCACCGCCTTCCCAACGGAAAGACCTGCAGCTGCCTTTCCGGTATCCCGATGATGTACTTAAAGCCCATAGTCAGCTCCTTTGTCACCTCTCCCCCGGAGATAATGTTCCCGGAGGATCCGAGCAGAACGGATATGCAGTATTTCAAGCTGCGTTTCGCTCTGATGGACAGAGACGTGAGCTACCTGAGCACAATGATAATAACCGTTCTCGAGTCGATGATGCATTATCTCGAGGACAACTGGGAGATGCTCTGCGACGACATTGAGCACGGCACGATAAACGAGAGCATCGCGTGCCCGCCCCAGGTAAAAGAAAAGCTCATGAAGCGCATTAAGCCCATGCCCGACCGCGCCGCCGAGCTTCGCAGCGAATTCGAAAAGGGCTTTGACACTCCGATAGTCCCCCGAATCTGGAAGAACTGCTGCTGGATGTTCGGCATGGGCGCAGGCTCGCTCGAGGTATACTCGAAGAAACTGGGTCGTTACACGGGAAATCTCCCGATTCACAACATGGGCTACGGCGCATCCGAGGATCTTGTTGCAGTGCCGATAGCGCTTAACTCCAACGACTGCGTAATTCTTCCTCACAACGGATTCTTTGAGTTCCTGCCCGTCGGCGCTCCCGAGGGCACCCGTCCGTTCACCATAAGCGAAGTAAAGCCCGGCGAGGAATATGAAATAATCATCACGAATCTCTCCGGTCTCTACCGTTACCGCATTGACGACGTCGTCGAGGTCACCGGCTTCTACAAGCAGTCTCCTACGGTAATGTTCAAGTACAGACTCAACCAGGTGCTTAACATCGGCGGAGAAAAGACCGACCAAAGCATGGTTGACTGGGCGGTTGAGCAGATGTGCGACCGTTTCGGCACGGTCGCGATAGGTCACAGCGTCTATCCCGACACTGAGACGACCACTCCCGGTCACTATGTCCTCTTCGTTGAGACCGAGGACGAAATCGACCCCGCAAGACGTCAGGAGTTTGCGGCGGTATTTGACGAAAAGCTCAGTGATTCAAACCTCTTTATCAGCGATGCCTGGCACGAAAAGACCCTCGGCAAGACCGAGCTTCACTTCGTCAAGAAGGGCACTTATCACCAGTATCTCGAGATGAAGAAGAACGAGGGCGCGAACCTCAACCAGCTCAAGCCCGTTGTCCTGCTCAACACTCAGGACAAGCGCGACTTCTTCTGGAAGAACATCACCGACTGACGGTAATTCAATAAAAGCTTACAGCCGCAACGGGGTTACTGTTGCGGCTGTTCTTATATTTTTTGAGGAGTGGAATTGTATAGAAAAAATTGAAATTTATCGTGGAATCTATTAGGCTCCCCTGTACCCCCGACAACGCCACCCGCGGTACATAGCTTGCGGCTCTCAGTTAGTTGCTCGGCACATTCGCACGCAAACGCGCTCCGCTCAAACAGTGCGTACTCGTGCGTCTTGCTCCGCAAGCCGTCCAGCCCTCTCAAAACATAGTCGCCTATCGCCCT
>ENA-OPVK01000046-OPVK01000046.1-human-gut-metagenome-genome-assembly--contig:-NODE-46-length-104014-cov-21.856001_pt1 | contig 104014 bp, 68 predicted proteins | sample MGYA00241495_ERZ501982 | MGnify/ENA primary metagenome ERZ501982 (study PRJEB25962, sample SAMEA2042002) | human gut metagenome | biome: human gut; feature: human-associated habitat; material: faeces...
CGACTCATAAATCTACCCTTAATCGTGTATTGGATGATAGTTGCGGATTTTAGGAAATTAAAGAAGCGTTGCCGCCTACGCGGCAAACGGCGCGAAGTTACAACTTTTCACTTTCAGAATTTGCGTATCTGCGAAGAAAAACCTATTTTTGCCCTATACAACACAGGTATACATTATATATTATTAGGGACTGACTATGGAAAAAGAGAAGGAAAGACTCATCAGCGAGAATATGAACTACGTGAAAGCGATGGCCGACCATCATCGCGGAAAAGGTGTCGACTTCGAAGACTTGGTAAGCGAAGGCACGCTGGCCTTGATTGAGGCCGCCGGCAAATATGACCCAAACAGAGGCGATAAATTCGTGGGATACGCTAAGCCCTTCATCGAAAAGGCCATGAGGAAAGCCATCGCGGCCCAGGCCAACGGCGGCATGCAAGTAGACAGGCAAGTAAGCAAGAGCACCCGCAAAGCCGCCCCCGTCTCCATGGACGCTCCCGTGAAGGAGGGAAGCAAATATACCCTGCTTGACATCTTGGCCGACCCCAACGCCACCCAGGGCGATGAGGACACCACGCTGCGCAAAATGACCGAAGACCTGAAAGAAGCCGTAAAGACCTTGGAAGAAAGGGAGCAACAGGTGGTGAACGCTTTCTATGGATTGGAGCACGCACGGCTCACCATGGCGGAAATAGCGGAAGACATGGGGCTGAAACGGGAACGCGTCAGGCAAATCAGGGACAAAGCCCTCCGCAAGATGGCCCGAACCACCAACAACCCCATCTTGCGGGAGCTCTTGCGCGACTAATCGCCCAACCTTTCTTTTACCGCCTGGAGCACCCGCCTCATCTCCTCCATCACCTCAAGAACGTGTCCTTCGATGGCGGCGTTGTCCAGTTTCCCTATCTCCTCGGGGGATAGGGTTTTTAGTGTTTCCTCTACGGGTGACTGTATCACATGGAACGTGGGCAACGACTTGTGCGCCACTTTGGAAACAGGCTCGCGGGAATCTGTCTTCAAAGCTTCGGCTAACTGGCTGAGATAGGATTCGAGTTCCTGTCTGAAACTCTCCAATATCTCTCGCTCCGCTTCCTTGTCGCCATCGGCGTAAGCGGTGAGAGCATCCAGGTTTCCCGCCTGGGGCTCGGCGCTTTCCTCTACGGGCGCATCGCCGATAAAGGGCGCCAATACCTGGGCCAACTGCGCTCCGTCTATGGGTTTAAACAGACAGGCATCAAAACCAGACAAACGCAAGCTGGGCGCGATGCTGGGATCATGTGCCGTCATGGCCACGCAAGTGGCTTGCTTCAGTTCGGGATAGCGGTGGAGCACCTCCATGCCGTTCATCTCTGGCATCTCGATGTCGATACATATCAAGTCGGGGTGTTCCGCCCTCGCCCACTCCACGGCCTCGGCCACTCGCTGAAATGCCTCCAGCCGCCATTTGTCGCCCGAGAGCCTGCGCAGCAACTCGGCGGTAAGCCGCAACTGAAGTCCGTCATCATCCAGTATCATCACCTTGTGGATTGTTTTCTCCTTGCCTTTTCTTTCTTGGGAAGGAATGACGATGGGCTGCCTGTCGGACGCGATAGCCATCTCCTCCCGCTCCGTTTCAGCGTCAGCGGGAGCGGGCTTCACGGGCAAAGTGACATAGAAAGTGGTTCCCTTGCCCTTTTGGGAAGAAAGGGTGATGGTGCCATTGAGCAACTGCGTCAGTTCCTTGGTGATGGACAGTCCCAGTCCCACGCCCTCCTCGCCTTGGGCATTGGCCAGGCGGGTGAAGGCTTGGAACACCTTGCGGCTTTCTTCCGGGCTCATGCCCCTGCCAGTATCGGCCACCTCTATGTGGAAATAGCCATTCCCCACATTGCCTTTCACGCTCACGCCACCCTCCGAGGTATATTTCAAAGCGTTGTTGAGCAGGTTGTCCACGATTTGCCGCATGCGGAAAGCGTCGCCCAGGAACAACTTCTGGGGGCACCCCTGGGTATCACAGGTCAGTCGCAAGTCCCGTTCCTGCGCCATGGGGCGCATCTCCTCCACGCAACTTTCCAGCAATCGGGACGGGGAGAAAGAGGCTACCTGCACCTCCACGCTGCCGCTCTCCAGTCGGTGATAGTCCAACAACGCCCTGACGAGCTGCAATAAATGAGTGGCGGAATTCTGGATATTGCGCAAATAGGAAGCGGCTTTCTGGCCTTTTACGTGTTCCCGCAACAATTCTATGAAGCCTGAGATAGAGGCGGCTGGCGCCTTGATGTCGTGGGTGATGGTCAAGAGCAGCCTCTCTCTTTGGGCCATCAGCCGCTCGGTGTCGGCCTTGGCTTCCTCCAAGTGTTCACTATATCGCTTGCCTTGTCTCACGTCGCGCCCCACGAGATAGAGCAATACCAGTGAGGAAAGCACGGCGATGCCTCCCAGGAGTCCCATCTGCCGCATCACGCCATAACGGGCGGCGGCCGTCTCGCCGATGGCATCCCTTAGCTCCCTTCGTTCGCTGTCTCTTATTTCCTCCAGCAGTTGGGCGGTGCGGCGGGTCAGTTCCACGCCCACCCGCTGTTGCCGTTCCTCCCGGGAGCGTATCTTCTCCACTCGCCGCTCTCTCGCTTCTTCCTCTCTTTCCTGTATTTGCGAGAGCACCGTGGCCACGCTGTCACTCACGTCGATGTTGTGGATGACGGAGTCAGTCTCTTGCGCTCCCTCGTGCTTAGTCACTTTCACGGTGTCGGTGCGCGGCTTGCGGAAAGCGTCTGCCAGTCGCCTGAAGAAACCTTTGCGGGTCTTCACCACTTCCACCACCACCGTACTGTCTTGCTTGGTCTCCACGCTCTTGGGTCTCACCACCACGGAGTCCCTGCGTTCCCGCAGCTGTTCCACCTTGCGCTGCACGTAACTGTCCGAGCTTCCGTTGGCCATGAGGATCATCACGCTCAGGGTGTTGTCCAGTTTCTGGTCAAGCAGCCAGCGCAGGGAGTCAATCTTTTGGTAGGTCGTGGTGTCGCTGATGGAACGCTTCAGTCTTTCCGCCAAGTCCTGGGTTCTTTCCACAGCTTGCTCATATGCGTCCCACTCCTCGGCAGAGCCCAGGTAAATGGCGCGTTCCCGGTTGTTGGCATCCAAGAGGCTGTAGACCAGGCTGTCGGTGACATCCCGGCGGTTGGCGGCCAGTTCCTCGGCGGTGTCTAGCCAGTGGGAGGTGCGTATGTTGTCATACACCAACCAGATGCAGAGCGCGAGCACCAGCAAGAAAAAGAGATAGCCAATGGTGACTTTTGCGGAGACACTGAGTTTCATCGTGGTGGGAAAAAACGTTGTTTGCCGTCTGCAAACATACGCATTTATTTTGGAAAGTAAGCCTCTTGGGATGGAAAAGTAGCTGTTTTGCGCGAGAATACCGCCTTGCCGTCCCGCGAAAGGGCCATAAACAATGAGACCCGCCGCAGGCAATTGCCCGGGCGGGTCTACTTTCTCTCATTCACATTCCTCTCTTGGAAATGCCACTATACATGTCCCTTACTGAGCGACGCTATCGCTGGGGGCAGTAGTAGGAGCAACTACGGTGTCAGTTGAAGTAGTTACAGTAGAGTCAGAAACGACAGTCTCAGGCAGAGTGCCCTCAACACCCTTAGCTGCGAATACATTACTTACAGATACCAATACCATTGAGGCGAAAGCCAATACAAATAACTTCTTCATAATTCTTTCAGTTTTTATTGTTATTAAATATGTTGTCTTGTTGACGCTTATATTTATGCAACGGGCGTGCCAAAAGGGTGACGAAAGAGCTAACTGCCTGATATTGAGGAGGAAGAAAATTTTTATGAGAATTGGGGAAGTGTGGAAATTGTGGAATAAGTGTGGAATTATTCCACAATTCCGTTCCCCAATCCTGTGGAAAACACCCCTTCTGCCGCCTCGTTATTTTGGGGGCTTGGGGAAATCAACTTGTTTCGCTCGGGAAAATAAGTTATTTTGCTCGGGAAAACAACTTGTTTTCGTGTCGGAAATAACTTGTTTTAATCAGGAAAATAACTTGTTTTAATAACGGCATGTTTTCAGCCAGCGTGGCGATAACCCGTTAGAGGGGTGTATAACTTGTCTCTACAACTTTTCGCCGGATTCACTTAAATTAAATAATGTGTAGCTGGGTTATCGCTCGATAGACAGCCCGTATTTCTGCAATTTATTGTAAAGGGTCTTGCGGTCAATGCCCAAGAGAATGGCGGTCTTGCTCTTATTGCCCCCCGTGGACTTCAGGGCGGCCAGAATGCGCTGCCGCTCCGTGTTCTCGTCACGCAAGGCGAGGTTCTCCTGGTGGGTTGGTTGTCGCATGGATAGGCGCAGCTCCTCCACGCCTATGTAGTCGCCCTTCACCAACAGCGTGGCACGCTTCACCACGTTGTTGAGTTCTCGCAGGTTGCCAGGCCAGTCATAGCGGGCCAACATCTCGGAAGCCTTGTCATCAAAGCCTATCACGTTGCGGCCCAATTCTTCGTTGGCGTGCTTCAGGAAGAGGTCGGCGAAGAGGAAGAGGTCTGTATCCCTGTCCTTCAAGGCGGGCATCACGATGGTGAACTCATTGATGCGATGGTAAAGGTCTTCACGGAAAGTGCCCTCCTCCACCTGCTTGGCCAGGTCGCCATTGGTGGCGCACACCAGGCGGATATCTATCTCCACCTCTTTCGCGCCGCCCAGCGGCCTCACTTTCCTCTCCTGCAAGGCCCTGAGCAGTTGCACTTGCACGTCATAAGTCAGGTTGCCCACCTCGTCGAGGAAGAGCGTACCGCCATTGGCCAGCTCAAAGGCACCCTTTTTATCTCCCATGGCACCCGTGAAAGCTCCCTTCGTATAGCCAAAGAACTCTGAGGCGGCCACGTCTTTGGGAATGGCACCGCAATCAAGGGCGAAAAAAGGCTTGTCCGCACGACTGCTTTGCTCGTGGATGCGATGGGCCACATACTCCTTGCCAGTGCCGCTGGCTCCCAGGATGAGCACGGAAAGGGGCGTGGGAGCCACCAGGTTCACGTAGTCATAGAGTTGGCGGGAGGCCTCGCTTTTGCCTTCTATGTATTTGGGCGCTCCGCCCGCTACCTTCTCCTTGGGCGAAAGAGGAGCGGAATGGGAAGGGGCAGGTTCGGCGGAAGGGGCAGTAAGCGGAGAGGGGACGGCGTTCCCCGGCTCCTTCGCGGCAGGGCTTGGCCGCAAGGCATCTTGTATCTTGCGGAGCAAGGCTTCCTTCTCCACGGGCTTGGCGATATAGTCACAGGCTCCAGACTTCATGGCCTCCACGGCGTTTTGCACCTCCGCGTAGCTGGTCATCACGATAAAGGGGGTCATGATGGCCTGCTTGCGCATCCAGTGGAGCAAGAAAAGGCCGTCGCGGTCGGGCAAGCGGAGGTCAGACAACACCAAGTCAAACTGGCCGCCCGCGGTGAAAAGCTTGGCGGCATCTATCACCGCGCCCGTCTTCTCCACCTCAAAGCCGTGCTTGCGCAACCATGCTTGCATCATGGTGGCATAGGTCAAGTCGTCTTCCACTATCAGGATTCGTGCCATAAAGTCTACCTGCTTTCTGATGCAAAGGTACATATTAATATGGTAGGAATATGCCATGCCTATTTATTTTTAGGCCTTTTTAACCCCAATCGGGGAGATTTCCTTTCAGATGGTGAAATGGCGAAACGTAATGGCGAATTGCGTTTTGCGCATACCCAAATGTAGAGACATGGCTCTTCCATTGTTTTCTTGCTTGCCGAGACGCAAAAATGCGTCTCTACACGCGACGGCTAATACATTCTTGACAAAATTACATAACAAAATGTCAGCAGAAACGTGTAGAGACGCATTTTTGCGTCTCGGCAAGCAAGGAGGCAGGTGAATGACAACAACGGGAATCCCGCCCAGGGAAGGCCATTGGCCTTGCTGGGCGGGATTCATTATCTAGATAGATTCGGAATGCGCTCAGAACTTCACGCTGACGTTCTTGCCTGTATAGTTGACCGTCTTGGTGACAGCCTTGCCTTGCTGGTCTACCAAGGTGACACGGAAAGTGCGGCGAGTCAGCATACCGGGATAGCTGCCTTGACGCTTGGCGATGGTGAGGCGGCGGGCTTTGTTGTCCCATTTCAAGGCGATAGTGCTGTAAACACCCTTCTCGTAGTTATAGTTGTCGCCCTCGTCCTCATAGAGGGTAAAGCTGCCATCAGCACCGGCGTATACACGCAACTCCAGGTTGTCCCACTTCTTCTCGGTGGCATACTGCACGTCGGGACCCATGGGGATGATAGCGCCGGCACGGGCAAAGACGGGCACGAGGTTGATGCGGCTCTCCAAGGTGATGGTCTGTCCGCCCTGGTAGTGCTTGTTGCTGTTGAAATCATACCAGTCGGCACCTTGCGGCAGGTAAACCTGCGTGGTCTTGGGCTGCGAGAAATCTACGTTGCCCAGGTTGGCCACGGTCTTGTCGCCTTCCGATTTGTTCCATCCTTCCTCGGCGGTCATCTTGCGCTGTGACTCGGGCGTATACTGCGCCTTGAGCACGGGAGCCACCAACAGTGACTGACCAAACATGAAAGCGTCTCGGTTATTCCACACCTGCTTGTCTGCGGGGAAGTCCATCATCAAGGCACGCATGAAGCTATAGCCTTGGCTGGTCACCTGCCAGGAGGTGGAGTAAATGTAGGGCAGCAGGGAATAGCGCATCTTGATGGCGGCCAACTGTGCGTCGTAGATAGGTTCGCCTGCCTTGCCGAATTGGTAAACCTCTCGGGGAGCGTCCGCGCCATGGCTGCGCATCATGGGCGTAAAGATGGCGAACTGCATCCAGCGGGTGTAAAGCTCTTGGAAAGCGGGGTTATGCGGTGCGCTTCCGTCTCCCCAGGAGTTATTGTAGGCACTGCAGAAGAAGCCGCCTATATCTGAATTGAAATTGGGATTTCCCGTCAGGGTGAAGTTAAGGCCTGCGTTCACCTGGTTGCGCAAAGCGTCCCAAGAGGAAGTCACGTCTCCCGACCAAACGTTGCAGCCATAACGTTGCTGTCCTGCATAGCCCGAGCGGGTGAGAATGAAGACGCGCTTGGTGGAGTCTATGGCTCGCTGGTGGTCATATACGCCACCCACGGTGAGCAAGGGATAGGCGTTTCTCACGCTGCGGAAAGAACCCATGCCGGTAGGTGTGTCCATATCGTCCTCGGTTCCGTCGAAATGGTCTGGCTCGGTGGAGTCCATCCACCATCCGTCCATGCCCAGGTCATAGAGACGCTTTAGGTTATTCCAGTAGATGTCCCTGGCTTCCGCGCTATAAGTGTTGTATACCCTCACGCCAGAAGGATAGTCCATGCGGGGAGGCCACTGCTCTCCGATACCCGACTGGGGCCATGTGGAGAAATTGAAGAGCAATCCCTTCGCGTCCAGTTCCCTGTAGGGCTTCGTCATTGGGCCGAAGGAAGACCAGATGGAGGGAATGATATGGGCGTTCATCTTATGCACTTGCTCCACCATGGCCTTGGGGTTGGGGAAGTCGGCGTTCATGAACTCCATGGCATTCCACAGATAGTTATTGCCCCAGTATTGCCAGTCCTGGATGATGCCGTCGATGGGCACGCCCAGCTCGCGGTACTTGGTCACCACTTCCAGCAGCTCTGCCTGCCTCTTGTAACGCTCGCGGCTCTGCCAGAAGCCATAAGTCCACAAGGGGAACATGGGCACTTGCCCCGTCAGCTCCCTCATCTGCGCCACTACGCCATCGGCGTTGTTGCCACGCATGAAGTAGTAATCCACGCTGTTGCCCACAGTGGATTCGAATGTGGTGCCTTGCTGGTTGTCGGTGAAGCGCACGGGCGAATAGTTGTCCCAATATACGCCATATCCTTTCACGGAGAGAATATAGGGAATACCGTCCTCCACGTTGCCAGGCAGCAAGGTGCGGTCCACGTCGCGCTGCGAGAGTTTGCCGTTCTCCAGGTTGCCCAATCCATAAATGGCCTCGTCTGCTTCTAGCTTGAAAGACTGGCTGGACTTATAGTTGCCTTTGTCGGCACGCTCGGTAATCTGGGTGAAATTGGCCTTTCCTGTTTCGGTAAGCAGTTGCTTGCCATCCTTGGCCAGGAAGCTCACCTCGCCAGTGGCTTTATCCACGTTCACCCGCAAGGTCTTGGAAGACAGGGTGACTTGATTGGCCTCGTCCTTCAAGGAGACGGAAGTCTTTTGGGGCTTCATCACTACCGCCATGGAGGGCTTGCCGGGATTGGTGGAATACTGGGTAGGATATTTCACCACCCGTACGATGTCATTGTTGAGGAAGGTGACCTCTACCTTTTGGTCATCCGTGGTGAGCGTCACGCCTTGGTCTGTGTGCGTCACCGTTTGCGCCAGGGCTGTCATCGCGGACAGGCATAGCGCAGATAACGTCAATAGGAATTTCTGTTTGTACATAAGTCGTAGAATATATAGATTATTACAGTTAGCAAGGTTGGATCGCGAGCGTCTGGTATGCGCCCAGGTTATTAATGCAAATTTACGAATTTCCTCCTAAAATGTCCAAAACACACCTTGATATTATAGTATGTTTTCTTATTTTAACACCCGTTCGGGGAATAGTGAGTGAAAGACTGCCATTGGCAGGGTCGTGGAGGTGCGCCCCCTGTCCCCGCGTTTTTGAGGTAGTAATCTCATGCTTGGTGAGATAGTAATCTCATCGGCTATGAGATAGTAATCTCACTTGAGGTGAGATAGTAATCCCGATGTCGGGTCGACGGAAAGGTGTAGAGGTGCGTTCTCGCGTCTCGGCAAGCTGGCAGGCTATAACGCAGCGGCGGGTCACCCGTTTGGATGACCCGCCGAAAAGATTATTTGATAGCGACCTTTTGGTCTCCTATGATGTAGATGCCTGGCTTGAGCAGGGACTCCGCCTCTGCCCTTGTCACGCCCTGGTAGAGCAAGACGCCCTGCAGGGAGTAAACATCCACCAACTCGTTGCCGTCCTCGGTCTCCACCTCGTCTATGCCGGAAGTGTTGCCGTCTTGGCTCACGAAGATGTTCTTGATCTTGATGGGCTGGCCACCATACGACCAGAAGCCAGCGATGTAAATGTGGCTGAGGTCAAGGGGTGTGCCTGCCCCGTTCTTTTTCAAGGTAGACAGTTCTATCGCCACTTTGCTCTGGCCATCACATTCTACCATGGCGGGGTCACTCCAGTAGCTGTTCTCGTCGAAGAGGCGGAACGACGCACCGCAAGAAGGAGCCGTGGCGAACTCTATCACGATATACTTATAGCCCGAGAAGTCTACCGCGCTGGAGTATTGCCAGCCGCCGAAGCCGTAGGTGCCCGTGGTAAGCGTGTGAGTGTTGGCATCCCATGAACCATCTTCCCAAATATTGGGATTCACGCCGTCTTGCGTCAAGGGGAAGTGGTCTATGATTACCTTGAACGACTTGACGAGTGAGTTGCCCAAATTGTCGGTATAGGTAGCCGTCACGTCAGAAGAGCCCAAGCCTTGGGGCACCAATCTGCCATTGGAAATGGATAGCACGGCGGGATTGGCTATCTCGTACTTCGCCATGGCCGTCACGTCTTGCTGGTGACCATCCCTATAGGTGGCTGTGAGCGTAAACGACTTACCCGTTCCTGGCAGCAAGGCGTAGGTATCCTGGCTGATTTCCAAGTCGCTTATGGTGAGGTAGTCCTCGTCATAAGCGGTGAAGTTGGGGTCATAGTAGGTATCCTCATTGAAAATCTGCTCAGTAGAGAACCAGTCCACGTCCACATAGCCGTCCTCTTGCTGGGTAGCGTAATTGAAGATCATGAAACGGTTGCCCGCGAAGACAGAGAGGTCAAACGCCATCGTCATTGCTTCGCCTATAGGCTGGTAATTGGCGTTGTCCGTGCTGTAGTTGAAGGTAGCCTTGTTGGTGCTGAAATCAGCGATGGCGCGCAGGTAAATCTTGTTGTCCACGGGGGTCACGTCGATAGAGGTGGTATAGTTCTCGTTCTCGTCGCCCACGATGGCTTGCGTCAACTTCCACGCTCCGCCCTGCTTGGTGATGGCCAGATAGCTGTAAGGATCCTGGAAGACCGAGATACCGGCCACGTCACCGTCCTTCATGCCAGAGATGTCCAGGCAAACGGTTCCCATGGAAGGAGTTCCGTCCTTGTAGTCAAAGATGCGCTGCGAAAGCGAGTTGCGTGCCTGCTTGGGCGAAGAGGCCGTTCCTGAGGTGTAGAGGCGCAAGTATCCGGGATTGTCGAAGAGTGACCAACTGTTGTTGTCGGGATTGTGGTTCCACTGCCACTGCATGCCAATCTTGTAGTCACGGAAGTTATCGTTGGTGGGCAGATAGGTGATGGGGTATGCGCCACCTACGTTGGGTTTGTTGAGCGTGAGGTTCACGGCCTCCTTGTTGTTCTCGGCGATGACAGGCCAGTCTTCTGCCCATGACACGGGCAAGAGGTTGGGCACACGGCCTACAGGGCCTGCGTCCCTCATCAGGATAGTCCACCATTCGCCGCTCTGCGTCTGTATCAAAGCACCTTGGTGGGTGGCCTTGCCGTCATTGAACACCTCTTTCTTCTCGTAGGGGCCAAAGACGTTCTTGGAGCGGAAACACCATTGCGTGCCTGGCCATGCGCAGCTCACAGCATAGATATAATAATAGTCGCCTATCTTGTAGAAGTGGCTGCCCTCCAGGCCTTCAAAGCCACCATCCACGGTTTCTGACTTCACCTTCTTGAAGTTCTCGTCCAGCTGCACCACGCTTAGCGTGCCGTTGCCGCAAGCCACATATACGGTGCCGTCATCGTCTACCAATACGCCCGGGTCATAGAAACCCTCGCTCAGGCGAGTCATCTCCCATTGTCCCTCGGGGTCAGTGGCGGAGAGCAGGTAGCCACCGCCGTCATCGGCGTTGCCGAAAGCGTTGAACATGATATAGAATTTCCCGTCCTTGTAGAACAGGCTGTTGGCCCAGTCTCCCTTGGCGTAGATGTTTTGGTCATTCTCCAGGTTATATTCGGGGTTTGAGGACATCTTTTCCAATGGGTTGGCGCAATACTGCCAGTTCACCAAATCCTTTGACTTCAGCAGCGTGCAGCCGGGGAAGTTGTGGAAGGTGGTGGTCACCATGTAGTAGGTATCGCCCACCTTGATGACATCGGGGTCGGGGAAGTCGGCGTTCAGGATGGGGTTATGGAAAGTGCCGTCTCCATTGTCCGCGGTATACAGACGGGAGAAATCCTGACGGGGCACTTGCTCCGTGGCGTAGTCCTGGTACCAGTGATAGACAGGCCAGGGACAGGCCTCCGGGTCATTCAGGAAGGTGGTGTTGGCTGCGCTGGTGGCGGGGTTGTTGGGATCAAACTGCGCCAACAGCTCACAACCCGTGAAGATGAGGTAGCTCACATTGCCCGAGTTGTCGGCTATCAGCTTGAAATTGGCTCCGAAGCCCGTGCCGCCTGCGGTACCTGTGAAAGCCTTTCCCCAAGATTTGTTGTACTTGGCGGGAGCCCAGTCCATCTCGGTCACGATAATGGGAGCAAAATCGGAGACAGGACCTATCTGCTCGTCCCATCCTTTTTGGAACTCCTCGTAGGTCATGTTCTGGTTTTCCTCGGTACCGCTGTTGAACCATCCGGGATAGCAGTGCACGGCATAGCCGATATCTTGTCCCGTGATGGGGTAGTCCGCATAGCCCGCATAATTGGCTTGGTAAGCCAGACCAGGCACCAAGATGATGTTATCGCAATATTGACGCATCATGTCCACTATCTGCTGGAAGAAGTCATGCATCTCCTTGAAACCGCCATCCGTACCGTCAGCGGCCTTTATCTTGATAGGCTCGTTGGCCAGCTCAAACATGATGTTGGGATGGTTGCGCAGCTTGGGGTGCTTAGCCACAACCTCCCATACGGAGAGCAGGTATTTATGATACTCTCCGCCCACGGAGATGTATTCGGGGCAAACTCCAGGCGGGCGCATCACCACATAGAGTCCCTTGTCCACGGCATAGAGAGCCATAGGCACGAACACCTCGTCCAGGTATTTCTTGAACCTCTCCATCCTGAAAGCGGAGATGTCGTTCTCGCCCGTAGTCTGGATGCCCGGTTCATTGCTCCAATAGGGATCCATGTGCTGGCGCACGAAGGACATCTTCCAGCCCGCGGCCAAGATCTGGTCAATCTTCTGTTGGTTATAGGCCAAGCACGCCTGCACGTCATAGTTTGACCACTTGGTCCCCTGCTCGTTAAACCAGGGACTGTAGGTCTGGGCGAAACCATGCAGGTTCACGATGTTGCCGTTGTTGTCCTTGAAGTAGCGCCCATCCACGTGGAGTCTCGGCAAGGGCATGCCTGGCCAAGCCAATGCTGGTGCCTGCGTCAAGAAGCAAAGCAACAATAGCAATAAGTAACGTAAATTTTTCTTCATGTTAATTAGGTTAGGTTGATAAAGTTGCATCAATAAGACAGAAGAAGCCACGAAGGGCTTTATAAGGCTCATTCGTGGCTTCCATAGTTATAATTAGTTAGCGGGAGTTACTCTGCGGCACCTGCGTCGGAACCGTCACCAGGTACAGGCGAGGGCTCTACGATAACCTTGCCTGCCAAACCATTGGCGAAACCACCATAGGTAGGCTTGCGGCTATAGTTAGCGTCCCAAAGACCTACAGGCTCACCGGGCCTCCAACCAGAGTTGGCGGGACTATCAGTGCAGCACCACTGCGTGATGCCATACTGCTGGGCGGGCGGAATGATCTCGAAGTACTTCTGGATGATGAACTGATAGAACTCCGCCATCTTCAGCTGTTGCTCATAGGTCACCTGGTCAGTAGTGATAGTACCATTAGGACCAGTAATACCCATGTCAAGCTCGGAGATCTTCACGAGCTTGCCGGAGCTGGCCAGTAACTCGAACATCTTGACGATGTGATCCTCCTGGTTCTTTTGGGCAGCCTCGTCCAGATTGTAGGTAACGTGCATCTGTGTACCGATACCATCAATCTTGGCACCCTTAGCTTCCCAAACCTGTATCCAGTGGATCAAGCTCTTCAGTTTCTTGTTGCCGTCCCACCAAGACTCTAAATTGTAGTCGTTGATGAAAAGTTTCAACTGTGAGGGATCACCACCTGCCTCCTCAAAACGTTGTGTAGCCAACTTAGTTACGATAGGCACGTAATCCTCCTTGCCCAAGTAGTCTTGCCAGTAGAAGTTTGTAGATGGATCTCCATTTTCAGAAGTCTGTAGGTCATAATAACCGATATGTGGATCACTAGGATCATCAGGATTCTCATAGTCAGCACCAGAGATTGCCTCATTCACGGCATCCCAAGTGGTAACATAACCACCAGTAGCATTCATGACACCAGTAATCCAAGCATCCATAGCATTGGTGAGGATTTCCTTCTTCTCTTCAGGAGTCTTCTCTATCTCGCCACCTGCGGTTTCGTAGTAGAGGCGAACATCATCAAGATAGAGTTCGCCAACATAATTACCTACATTGAAGATAAAGCTATTGGCATCGTCTCCATTACAAGTAGCAGACAGGTTAAATTCTTGCCAATCGGTTGTGACATTGATGCTTTGGAAATCACCTCTATTGGCATAACTTTCAGCATTTCTAAGGTTAGCGGTAATAGTCCCTGCGACAGAGCCCTTTATCTTGAAGCTCAATTTATAAGTTGTTCCGTTGGTAAGTACGGAATTTAGTCCTGCCGCAAACTGCACTTCCCAACCCTGCAGTTCAGTCGGATGGCTGCATTTCATGCAACCAGAACCATCTTCGCCGCCAGTAGCTACATTCTCGATGACAACATTGTCACCCCATCCGCCAATAGTCTCACCATTGTTGAAGTCACAAGTCCAAACATCGTGGGGAACCATAGTTGCCTCACCACCGCCTGTACTTTCTTCAATCTCGTAAGTCACAGCATGCCAGCTATACTTTGTCCAATGACTCAAATCAGAAGCATCCTCAAAGTCGCCATTCTTAATCAAATTGCTATTAGAACCCGTGATAACAAGTACGAGATTATCAATGTAAAGGTCGCCTTGCATATCACCTACAATAAACTTAATACACTGCTGATTTCCATCAGAAGGAGTAAAAGTTACAGAATAATCCGCCCAATCTGTTGTAAGCTGTACACTTTGAAGATCCACATCACCCTCCGTTACAGGCATTGTCTTCAAGCCCATATTAAAAGGATTCGTAGCCTTCGCACTGAATGTCAATGTATAGCTAGTACCTTGCACAAGAGGCTCATCCAATGTATAATATACTTGTCCGTTCCAAGATCCATCTGCAGGCTGATCTTGATGCATTTTCAAGCAATTACTGCTTCCGGCTGGGGCAAGAATTACCTCAGGCGCAATCAACCCATTCAAATAGGTGTTGTTTTGCTGGGAGTGCCATGCCAAAGTGTGCCCATACACTGTTAAACCTGCAGCCTTTGCATCCTCAATGAAATTAGTAACCGTTGAGAAGTTCATGGAACCATCATTAGCTACAATGGAAGCATACTTCATCTCGTTACCAGGAGTCACCTCATTGAAGTTGGTGGCAGCAATCTGGTATTGCGCGTTACCGGCGTCAAAGGAGGCAGCGTCCACGCCCAATCCCAACTTGAAGTCAGGATTGGCGTTGGGATTGATATAGTTCTTCAATACGTCATACTCGTTAAGGTAGGCATACTGCGCAGAAGCAGCAGGTTGTGTTACGCCACCGAAGAACGGCATGTCGTTGTCGGCGCATGAGGTCAGCAGCGCTAACCCCATGGCCATTGGTATAAACTTATCTAGATGTTTCATGGTTATTGTGGATTATAAGTATAGTTGAATAACTCTACGGTACCACTCACGTTGCGATCACGAGCCACCAAAGTATCCTTCGTGGCCACGGTCTTGCCTGCGGTAGTCACGGTGTAGTCGAGATAAATCACGTCACGAGCCTTCTCGCTCCAAACCTCCTCTGGCACCTTTTCCACAAATTTACCCGTACCTGTCACGGTATAAGCGTTATTATCAGTGGTGATGGTACATTCCTTGGTCTCCTCGTTGAAGTTCAAAATGAGATTGCAATTGTCATCAAACTTACAGCTTACGGTATTGAGCGCCTGCGTAGCGAGGTTATAAATCTCATCACGCTCAATATACTGCTCATGGCGGATATTGGTCGTAGTAGTACCATTCTCATTGATGACATCCACACCACGGCGCAGGTAGTTGCCTGACCACGGAGAGATGAACTTCACGAGATAGAGCACATAATCCTGAGGGGCAATACTCCAATCAGAGGCCTGCAAACGCCAGGGATTCTCTACCACAGGATCGCCACGCAAGATGGAGTCTACACCCGCGAAATTATCATTCAGACGCAAGGGGATGACATAGGTATTCTTGATGGCATCCGGATCGGCAAAGAAAGCGTCAGAGAACTGCACCTCCACGTAGCCATCAATACCATTGATGGGGATTTCGTTACCAGCAAGGGTATAATACTCAGCGGGCATGGGCTTTACAGGTGTACCATCGCTGAAAAAGAGGTTATCGCACAAACTTGGATCAACATCAAAACCCAATGTGGCCTTGATACCGTTGCGGGTACCTCCCACAACCGCCTTGATGCGACACTTGTGTGCGTTATCAATCGAGTTATCTGCCCGCTCGTCATTACCCAACACCAGGGTACGGATAGGGGTCTGATAAGCGAAGTAACCCGTCTGGTAGTCAAAGTCGGGGAAGTCGGTATCCTGGTTTTCGCAAGACACCATGGCCATAGCGGCTACTCCCACTGCTAATAAAGATAGTATCTTTCTCATGTCTGTCATTTTTGTCTATTTCTTGTGATTGTCTTAAACAATTACCAGCCCTTATTCTGCTGCAGATTTGAATACTTCAAGGTTTCGCTGTAGGGAACAGGACCAAAGTACATGTAGTCTGCGTAAGTACGAGCATCCACGTTGATGGGCGTATAGATAAGAGCTGCCGTGCTGGAGTTCTGCGTAATCTGCATACCCCTTGCGGTCTCGTTCAGCTGCGTCAAGGGCACTTGCCAACGCCGCAAGTCGTAGAAGCGCTTGTTCTCGAAGCAGAGTTCCAGGCGACGCTCGTTCCTAATCAACTCACGCATGGTTTCCTTGCTGGCGGCCATCTCATCCAGATAGGGATCAGTCAACTGGCCGTTCACATAGGTGCCAATGCCAGCACGTGAGCGCAGCGACTTGATGATGTCGTAAGCGCTGTAACCATGGGTTCCCTTACCCTTAGGACCATAAGCCTCATTGGCAGCCTCAGCGTATGCCAAGTAAAGTTCCGTGGCACGAATATAGGCCGTATAGTGACGCTGATTAGTCGTAGTATTGGGGTTCAGGTTACAATCCTGGCGCAAATGCTTGCGCATATAGTAACCCGTGCGGGTAGAGTAACGATTCTCTTGGTTGAGCTGGTCATTGGTAGTCGTACCATAGTTACCCGTAATGATGGTCGTGTTGGAAGGACCTGCCGTACCGCCATTGTAAAGAATGTAAGCGGAGAGACGTGCGTCACGATTTGCGTAAGGATTGTTTACATCATAACCACTGCGGTCGTCGGTAATAGGATAGCCATTTGCCATGGGGAAGGCATCTACCAAATTTTGCGTGGGATTGATGCGCCCATTGCCATAGAGCGTGGGAGGGAAGTTATCAGTCTCCAAAGTAGTGTTTTCACTCGTTCCACCACGCCAAATGATCTCTGCAGGATTAGCACCTGCAGCGATATTGGCAAGATCCTGCGTATTAGTATACCAAGTATAACCATTGGAAGAAACACCAAATGCATCTTTCGTCTCTGTTTGAGCGTGGTTCGTCGAATTAATGGTATTATCAATCACCACGGCAGCATAATCCGCAGCTTGTTGATAGGTATAACCAGATCCTGCACTGAAAGCGGGGCTGGCAGCCATCAATACCGCCATTGCTCGAATAGCCTCTGCAATACGAGCGGTCATACGACCACCGAAATCAACACCGAAAATACGGTTGTAGTCCTGTACATTGGTGATACCTACAGCTTGATACTTTGCGGGAATATCCTGTGCGCTCGACAGATCTTGATAGTCGTTGGGCAACAATTCAATCGCACGATTTGCATCACGCACCAAGGAATCCATGCAGTCCTTGTATGTATCACGAGGTATATTAAAATCAGAGCTTGCGCCCTCAGGTTCTGTCACGATAGGCACACCATAAAGCTGACCATCGTCAGCCCATCCACCATGAGCCCGCAAGAGGTTGTACATAAAGAGGGCACGAAGACCATAGGCCTCACCCATCAAACGCATCTTGAAGCCTTCATTGATACGCTCCTCAGCTGACCAATTGACATTCTGCGCGGAAGCCAAGAAGTTGTTCAAATACATAATGACATGACGGCTGGACTGCCATTGCGAGGTAGGGTCATTGTTGGAGCTCCACGTGCCTGATGCCATCAATCGATAGCCATTGGTTTCATCGTTGGACACACAATCATCGGTGGCCACATCAGAGACTGGCCCATTAGAGAAAGGCAACAAAACGTAAGCATTAGCTAACACACCCTCCATGAAGGCAGGCTGGTCGTCCTTACCCGTCAAATCCTGAATGTTCTCCTTAGCAGGCGAGAACAGGTCGTCACATGCCGTGAAGAAAGGGAGGAACGCTAATAATATAATGAACTTTTTCATTTCAATATCCGATTTATAAGTTTACATATACACCCAGGTTAAAGTTGCGGTATTGAGGTGCAGAACCAATGTTCATCTCCATCAACTCCCTCTCACCAGAGAAGGTCAGCAAGCTATTACCACTTACATATACCTGCAAGCCGCGCACAATCGTATTCTTGAACAGTGAGCTGGGTAGGTCGTAGGTAATCTGGATCTTGGCCAGGTCGAAACGATCGGTGCTGTAGAGCCAGAAGTCAGAGTTACGGAAGTTATGGCTACCAGACTGCGTAGTCAGACGGGGATAGGTTGCCGTGTCAGCGGTTTCCTTGGTCCAGCGTCCGCGTACAATCTCTGAATACTTGCCGTCACCAAATACCCAGTAGTAAGAGCTGCTCTTGAAGGCCTTGGCGCCGAAGCCACCCGTAGCGAGAGCGAAGAAGGTAAAGCCCTTCCACTTGGCAGTGAAGTTGATACCCAAGGTATAGGGAGAGCCATACCAGCCACCCTTGCCCAGATAAACCTCATCCTTGGAGTCAATGACACCATCGTTATTCTGGTCAACATACTTCAAGTCACCAGGCTTCACCTCGCCAAACTGAGGCGTGGGAGAGCTCTCGATATCTGCGTCGTCCTTGTAGAAGCCATCGGTAATGAGGCCCCACAGGCCATCCAAAGGCTTGCCTGTACGGTTCTGGTAAGCGTCAGCATTCTTCTCGTCACGCTGGGTGGCCTTGGTGGTATAGTAGGTAAAGTTGGCGCCCAAAGAGAGGTCTACCTCACCAAAACTCTTGTTCACCTTCAAACCTAAGTCAAATCCCGTACGGCGATCCTTGTTGTAGTTGATGTAAGGAACAAACGAAGAAGTTGGCCACCCTACCTTGAAATAGTTAGGATAAACAGTTTGTGGTTCGATGATACCACCATCCATGATGCTATACCAGTAAGAGGCATCCACCTCCAACAAGTGGTTGAAGAACGAACCCTTCAAAGAAGCGGAGATTTCCTTGCGCTTCACGAAAGTCAGGTCAGTATTACCACCACGCAAGATCTGGGTAGATTGGATGGATACACCATCGCGCCATCCCCACCAAGCACCCGTCGGGGTATAGTTGGCTGTGTACATATAGTAATCAGAGATATCCAGGTCAGAGTTCAACTCGCTGGCGGAAGCACTGATGGTCAACTCATCGATTGCGGAAACATCACGCAACCAAGGCTCATCCTTCATTCTCCAACCCAAGGTGAGCGAGGGAGAGAATGCGGTACGATGACCAGGAGCCAACTTGGCGGAGTGTACCACGGCACCATCGAACTGGGCATAATAGCGGTGCTTATAGTTGTAAGCGGCCTCGATACCCAAGTTCACATTACTGGTCTTGTGGTAAGTGCCAGAGTAAGACTGCTGATAACCATTGGCTATCACCATCGCACTGATATTATGGTCATCATTCAATGTTGTCTGATAGTTCAGTTGCGCATTGAAGAGGATGGTCTGGTTGCTGGCACTATTCGCGATATTCTGCACACCTGACTTCTTGTCATTGTTGTATTTCGTCAAACCCGTAATGACATCCTGGCCATTGTAGTTTGCCCAGGTAGGCTCAAAGGTGGCGTAAGTATTGCTGTAATTGGTGTTATAGGATGTAGCGTAATCCACCGCAAACTGTGCTTGGAACGACAGACCTTTCACGAAACGGTTCAAGTCCATGTTCAAACCCACGTCAAACTGGAACTGACGAGCCGTATAGGTATTCTTACCGGCGGCGTAGAAGTCAGCGAAAGCATTGGTTTGGTCAACCTGCGTACCAGCCAGGAAATACTTACCATCGATGATATTGGTTGAGGTCGCCAACAAGGCCTGTGCAGCCGTAGCGTTCTGAGCCACGTAGCTGATGGGGATAAGCGGGGCTACACGGTTAGGACGGAGCGTAGCTGCCGTTCCCCAATAGTCCGCGCCCATGGTACCCTTCTGGTTATAGAACACCACCTGGGAGTGCACGTAAGCGGAAATCCAATCGTTGATATCCAAATCGATATTACCACGGAAGGAGAGCTGGTCTGTATAGTTTTTCTCACCCTCTCCAAACTTGAACACATCGCTGTTGCGATAGTAGTTCACGTTGGCGTAGAAGCGGGCGTTCTTGCCACCTCCCGAAATGTCGACATTGGCATTCACGCCAGAGTAGGCCTTCTTGATATAGTCGCCGGAATAGAAATCCACATTCGGATAACGATAAGGATTCAAGCCAGAGGCATAATTATAGATGTCCTGCGCACTATAGAGCGGATCCAAGTCATCGTTGACACGTGCCTCATTGTAGAGGGTCATGTACTCCGCAGAGCTTAAGTACTTAGGATACCGCTTGGCGGTGTTGATGCCATAGTTCACACGCCCATTGATGCGCAAGGGTCCCTCCTTGCCTTTCTTGGTGGTAATCAAGATAGCACCCTTAGCCGCACGGCTACCGTAGAGGACGACAGCGGAAGCCGACTTCAAGAATGTGATCTTATCAATATCCGTAGGCAACACAGTCGTGGCTTCACGGGGCACACCGTCTACCAGCACCAGGTAACTGTCGTTACCCCAAAGCTGGCCACTGAAACCGTTGATGTAAGCTTGCATGTTGTCCATGCTGTAGGTGTTGAAGTTTTTCTTGGTCAATTCCTCATAATCCAAGACACTTACGCCACCGAGCAAGTCTTTCTCATCGACGTTCTTGAAAGCCACGGGGATTTTCTCGGACTGCACCGAGTCATTCTCCGCCTGCGCATGTGCCATCACGCAAGGTGAGCAAGCCAGCATGGCTCCAAAGAATATCTTAATATGTTTATTCATACTCATTGTCTTTTATATTAATTATGGTATTGATTCAGTTAAGGCACCTATTACCATCCGGGGTTCTGCTCGAAGCCCTCATAGATGGACACATCCTTCTTGAAGAAGGGGAACCAATAGTTACGCTCCGAGAACGGACGGGTAACGACAGTCTTCTCACTCCAGCCTCTCACCTCAGCGTCACGAGGATCATGTTCCTCATACCAAGACTGGTCGTTCACGCGAGTGAATTCCTGGCTGGTCTTTACAGTGTAAGGTTCTTCGGTCAAGAGCAACCAACGCTGCAGGTCATTGAAGCGGAAGCCCTCGAAAGCCAACTCGCAAGCGCGCTCGCGGCGAACCTCATCCATGAACTTATTCTTGTCACCCAAGAACTTGGCGTTCACGTGCTCCGCACCTACCCTGTCACGCAAAGTATTGATAGCACCCTCCGCAGTCAAAGAAGGATATGTCGTGCTAGCACCATTGGCTCCATTCACGGCAGCGCAAGCCTCAGCGTACATTAAATAGATGTCACCTAAACGCATGTAAGGAACACCACACATGGTTGCCGTACCCCAGTCAAGACCTCCATCGAACTTGTTATTGTTCTTGTTGGCCAATTTCTGATAAAGATATCCTGTACGAGACGCGTTGTTGTCCGCACGATAATTACCACCCGTGTAGAGATTAGCGTAACGATATGCCTCGAATTGTGCATTATCACCTGTCAAAGCACCATTAATATACTGGATTCCATCGAATACAATATCATGATAGAAACGGGGATCACGATCCTTGAAAGGATGTGTGGGATCAAAGCCCGAGTCAGGATCATCAATAGGCAAGCCATTAGCCATACCATAAGCATAGTTGACATAGTTAGCAGTTGGATGGTGCACTACACCACCATCTGTCACATTGATGGGACCAAAAGAACGTGCATAACCCCATGGAGCAGAGTTCACCTCACCATCACCACTGCGCATAATAGCTTCGGTGGTACCAGGAGTCAACCAGTTCTGACCCTGCGTACACCAAATGTCACTGTAACAAGTGGTTGCATCGTCAGCCTTTTTATGATTATAAATGTCGCTATACTTGAATTCGGCCAAGGCATACTGCGTCTGGCCAGACTCTACCAACTGGAGCAACTCACCAAAAGCATTAGCGGCTTGTTGGCAACGCTCTGTATCGTAGTCATAGGTCAAGCTGCCGGCACCTGTCATAGGACCATGCTTCATCAAGGGGCTTGCGGACCAGAGATATACCTTACCCAGATAGCCCAAGGCCATAATCCTGTTGATACGCCTTTGGTTATGACCCAAGGTATTTTGGCCAGGAGTCGTATCGTCCCAGTCGATAGGGAGCAAACCAGCGGCCTTGCGGAAATCTTCCGCGCATCTGTCAGCACACTCCTGGAAGGAGAGGCGAGGCAGACGAGGCACGTTTCCACCTTCCAATACAGTGTCGATATAAGGCAGGCCACCGAGATACATCATGCACTCAAAGTGCCACCAAGCGCGGAAGAAATAGAGCTGACCCAAGATAAGATCCTTCTCCTCCTGCGTGCAATCGGTCATCTTATCAATATTGGCAATACCGATGTTTGCCTTGCGTATGCAATACCAGGCATGCCCCCAGATGGAGTGAGCCATACGACCCGTAGAGGTTGAGTTATTACCACCCATATAGAAAAAGTTGTTGCCGGCGGTTTGCCAAGCCCAGAAGTTTCCTAAGTCAATCTGAGGGCCCAGGTAATAGTTGGAGTTCGTATCCATCAACTCGTCATCACCCCAGTTGAAAGAGACATTATAGTTACAGTTCGCCTTGTCAGGGATACAGTTATAAATCTCCTCCACGAAACCCTGGAAGTTGGTGAAGTTCATATAAGCTTGCTCAGGTGACACATCCGTATCAGCGGACTTGTCCAAATAATCGGTACATGAGGTGGAGAACAGGGTAACGCCTGCCATCATGCAACCACATATCAATGTATTATATATCTTTTTCATGTCGATTCTTAGATTTAATCGTCGTTGATGATTACAGCGTAAATTTCACACCCAGATTAAAACGCCTCATCGTAGGATAAGCACCCTGGCCACCGCCACCTGCGAAGTTGGACTCGCGGTCGTCAGGCATCCTGGACCAAGACCACAGGTTGTTTCCATTCAGGTAAATGCGCAGCTCACGCAGACCCAACTTGTGGAGCCAGTCATTATTGATGGTGTAGGCAATCTCCGCGTTCTTCAAACGAATATAGCTACCATCATAGAGATAACGGGTAGCATCGTTATAGGAAGGTTTAGTGTTCCAGCGAGAAGCAGTGACATCAGCGGTAGGATTTTCCTTAGACCACCAACTACCAGACTTATAAACATTGTTCAAGTTAGAACCAAAATCTGAAAGCGTAACATCACGGGTAACATTGGTCACGCCATAGAACTGCACGAAGCAGCTGAAGCCCTTCCATTCAAAACCAACCGTTGCGTTGTAGGTATTCTCGGGCGTAGAGGAATAGCCGTAGGGTATAGAGTCATCGGAGTCGATGACACCGTCACCATTGTAGTCGATGATTTTGTAGTCACCTACCAACTTCTGGTTGTCAGAGGTATCGTGCTTTGTACTACCATAGAGATCATCATAAGACTGGATGTAACCCATATCTACATAAGAGTGATATTGACCCATGGGATAGCCAGCCTGCTTCTGGTAAGCAGGATACAGCTCGGGGTCATCCTTGAAGACCACCTCATTGGTAGCGTGGGTCATGTTGAAGTTGGCCCAAACGCGCATATCCTTGGTGATGCTCTTATTGAAACGCAACTCCAACTCATAACCGCTCGTCTTTACCTCACCGAGGTTAGCGGTAGGAGCGGTAGCGCCAAAATAGAAAGGAACAGACTGAGAACCGCCATCGAGCAAGATGTCGACACGCTTGTCATGGAAGAAATCCAAACTACCCGCAAACATACCGCCCAAGAAGGCGTAGTCGATACCGAAGTTGAACTTCTTCACGGTTTCCCACTTCACATTGGGGTTACCCACTACGCTCTCGCGATACCAAGCGTAAGGAGAAGCATTGTGGTTGAGGTCTATCAAGGTGTTGCCACCATAAGCCCACTGGCTGACATACATCCAGCGTTGCCATACGTTGTCATCACCAATCTCACCATAGGAAACCCTGAACTTCATCATGTCCAGGAACTTCTTGGACCAGTTCATCCACTTCTCCTCGGAAATCATCCATCCGAGGGCACCCGACTGGAAGAAAGCGAAACGATTGTCAGGAGAGAACTTCTCAGAACCGTTGTAGGCACCATTATACTCGAAGAAGTACTTACCCGCATAATCATAGGTAGCACGGAATACCCAGTCCTCACGATAACGGGGGATCTCACTACCCGTAGCGTTCTCCTGACGAGCCCACAGACCCATGGCACTGACATTGTGCTTGCCGAACTGACGACCCCAATAAAGCTGAACCTGATAGTTCAAACGGCGTTGGGTAGCACCATTGTTCACAGCACCTGGCTGCGTGCTCCACAGAATGCCCTGAGCGAAATCAAAACCTGTAGTACCATCATAAGCATTCTTATAATACACATCACCCGTTAAAGGATCAATCCACTTTTGCTGAGCATCGTGGTACAAGTCGTTCACACCACGATCTCTCTCCTGGAAGACATTATCCCAAGAAATCATACCACTTAACTTCAAACCCTTGGTGATGAAGCTCAAGTCTTGCTCCAAGGTGAAGTCAGTATTGATCGTCGTGGTGGTCGCATTCTGTATACCCGAAAGGGCAATATTCTGCGCAGAGTTAGTAACGTTCACCGCTCTAGGATAATAACCCCAAGAACCATCAGAGTAACGAGGCAAGAACACATCAGGAGCGATGTTATAAATACCTGCCCACTGCTGTGCTACAGCCCAATCACCATCACCGTATTGTCCCCAAGGGGTCTTACGGGTACCAGATGAACCAGCAATATTCATCTTGAAGGTAGTGGTCTTGGTCAAGGAGAAGTCCAAGTTAGAACGCACATTGATGCGGTTATATCCATAACCAGCCTCATAGCCACGACCCGTATCCCAAGTATTGAACAAGTCACCCTCGTTCACATAGTCAGCGGAAACGAAGTAACGCACAAACTCCGTACCACCAGAAACATTGATATTGGCGTTGTAAGACATTGCGTAATCATCAAAGATTACATCCTGCCAATCCACGTTGGCATAACGCTCACGCTGCTCAACCGTAGTCTGGTTGCGGTACATGGAAATAATGTCCATAGGCATAATATCAGCCCATGAACCCTCAAAAATGCCCAATTCACGCTCGATGGCCACGTTACGCAACCTCAAGGCATCATAAGAGTCATACTTGCTAGGCAGCTTGGAGGGCACCTTCATGGTCATGTTGACGGTCACGTCAATTTGCGCCTTTCCAATCTCACCCCGTTTGGTGGTAATCAGGATGACACCATTGGCACCCTTCACACCATACACGGCCGTAGCGGACGCATCCTTCAATACGGAGATACTCTGCACAGAGCTGATGTCCACGGAACTCATGGAACGCTCCACACCATCCACCAGCACCAATGGGCTACTGCTGTTCCAGGAACTAGCAGCACGAATAGTAATCTGAGGATCCTCTGCGCCAGGCATACCAGAGCTGGCCACCGTTACCACACCAGGGAGGTTACCCGTCAAGGCAGAACCTATATCGTTCACACCACCCGCACGCTTCAGCACGTCACCGGTGGTTTGGGTGATGGCACCCACGATAGAGGCCTTCTTCTGCTGGCCGTAACCTACCACAACCACTTCATTGAGCTCAGAGCGGTCTTCCTCAAGCGTAATATTGAACGTACGCTTGTTGCCCACTTTGATCTCCTGGGTCTTCATACCTATATAAGATATGACGACCACTGAATTCTCGCTTGGCACCTCCAAGGTGAAGTTGCCATCAAAGTCGGAAATACTACCAACGGAAGCATTGCCTTTCACTACGACAGAAGCACCGATGATGGTTTCTCCCTGCTCATCGACTATAGTTCCCTTGATCTGGATGCCCTGGGCGAACGCCGTGAGGCACGACACCAGAAGGAGAACCAAGACGGAGCTGATCCTTCTTAAGTAATGTTCTTCATGTTTCATGTCCATACATAATTTAAATATAGATTCGGATTGTTTGCAAATTTAAACATTATGCTACAAAGTCATTTTTGCTGATGTATCAAAATCTTCGTTAAATGTAACATTTCATGGTTTTGGTACGATTTCAAAAGGGTTAGTGGGCTAAAATTGGGTGTGCCCGCAGGCACACCCAACGAGTTACGCCTAACTCGAACCCTTCAGTATTTAAACCAAAACTATTCTCTTTTTACATATTTTTAGCATATTGGAAGTCATCCACATCCACATAACCTCCCGCCTGCTTGGTGGCATAATTGAAGATGGCATACCTCGTTCCCATGAAGAAACGCCGATAATCGAACACCATCTTGAAATCGGATCCTATCTTATACCAATTCTTGCCATCCACACTATAATAGAAGGTGGCGATATCCCGATTGGGATTGAAATCCGCGTCGATACGCAGGTAGACCGTATTGCCCTCCAGTTTCGCACGACCCTTCTCGTCTATCTCGACACTGGTAACCAACTTCTCTCGCTCGGTGAGCGCAACGACCTGCTCCTGCATGGTAAGATAAGTCTCTCCTCCATCACGGCAAACCGTGAGCACACCCGAGTTGCCATTGAAAGCAGCGAAGCCCGCACGGTCTCCATCCTTCATACCCGAAATATCCAACTTCACATAGGCAGAGCAGCGAGGACCTTCCATGCGCTGGGAAATCGTATTGCGCGCCTCGAAGAGGTTGCTGACCACCTTGTTGGTATGGAGGCGGAGGAAACCAGGACGTTCAGTCAACGACCAAGCCTCATCAATGGGATTATGATTCCACTGCCACTGCATCTTGAGCTTCTTGCCCGAGAAGTCATCACTGGTCACCAAAGGCTCTCCCACCTTCTGTCCCTGAACGGGAACGGGCATCACGGCGGGCACCTTGCCATTCTCGTCACCCAAGATAGGCCAACCATCTATCCAGCGGCAGGGCATCAACGTAAGCACACGACCCACGCCACCGCGGTCCTGGAAGATGACACCATACCAATTGCCCTTGCTGTCATCTACGATAGTGCCTTGTCCCACATAGGGGAAGCCACCGAACTCACTTTCCAATATTACCTTCTTCTCGTAAGGACCGGTAATCTTGTCAGCCCGATAGCACACTTGGCGACGGGGCTTGCCCGCTGGCCAAGAAATCATCAACAGATAATACTTGCCGTCATGCTTGATGACACGGCTACCCTCCAAGAGGCCTGTCTCATCCGCATCACGCACAGGTAACTGCACATCCACACCATCTTTCTTGATGGCACTGAAGTCTGGCTCCAGCTCCTGAAGCCTGCCCGTACCACTGAAGACATAGACCCTGTCGTCATCGTCGAAGAAAAGGGATGCGTCATGGAAGTGGGGAAGACGGGAGAGAAGTGTCCATCCCTTGGCGGGGTTCTTGGTGGTATATATATAGGTATCACCACCCTGGGAATCGTTGGGGGCGAAAAGAGCATAGAACTTGCCGTCATGATAGCGCAAGGAGGTAGCCCACTGGCCACGGCCATACACCGTACCCTCCTCCATATTATATTTAGGGGAGTCGGTCAACTTGTCGAACAGGAAACTTTCGGTCTGCCAATGTACCAAGTCACGAGAACGCATGATAGGCGCTCCTGGCATCAAGTGCATCGTAGTAGAGACTAAATAGAAGTCTTCACCCACACGGATGACATCAGGATCGGGAACATCGGCCCACATCATGGGATTGCGGAAAGTCTCCACCCGCTTGCCCTTGTGGGGTTGGGCGAAAACCGCGGTAGAGAGCATGGACGCAAGCAGCGCCGTGGCTAACAGGGATATTTTCATCGGTTAGTTAGTTGTTTGGTTGACGATTGCAAAATTATGTATTTTCTTTTAAACATGCCTTTCATGGCGGCGCGGAAACTTTACGTGAGGTATCATTATCCACTTTTTCCTTAAAACTTTTGGCGGAATCACACTTTTCGCGTATTTTTGCGAAGAAGAACCCCCTAACTGGTTTAAGCCATCCTAACCTTATGCAATGTCTCATCATACCACCGCTACCTTTTGAGGGCTGGACCTCTTCGAGGCTCACGCGCGCACGTACATTATAATATATATAATATGTAGAGACGCATTCTTGCGTCTCAGCAAGCAAGAAAGGCCGCATAAGCGGTGAGAGATATGACAAACTCGCTGGAGAAGACGCAAGAATGCGTCTCTACACACCATGGGCGAGAACACGCTTGCAAAGGGAGACGTGGCGCGCCGCATCTCTACAAAAGCTGCTGAGGGGAGAGACACACCGCCATATGTGTAGAAACGGGGGACAAAAGGGCCTCGAAGAGGGCCAGATATGCTTAACCGCATGTGGGAAGCCTCGAAGAGGCTGACCGCTTTGCGGAGATACGAACAACAAAACCAACATGGGTCTCGAAGAGGGCCAACAAGTTTAATATACCGAAACAACGATGAGAAAGAGTTTTGCCCTTCTATTATTCATCATGTATACGCTGGGGGCGGTCGCCCAGTTCGGCAGACTGTACATGGGTGACCAATACCTGATGAGCAGCATCGCCTCAAAAGTCATCCAAGACCACTATGGCCGCATATGGATAGGGACACGCAACGGCATCTGCATGTATGACGGATACCGGTTCCGCAACTTCAAGAAAGAGAGCCACGGCGACTTGGGGCTCAACAGCAACTACATCAACGAGGTATCCCAAGACCGCCAGGGAAACATCTACCTAGGCAGCAACGAAGGCGTATCAGTGCTTCGGGGAGACCATTTCCACGCCATACGCCTGATGGAAGGCAACAAGAAGGAAATCAAGGGATACGTGCAACGCATTTACCAAACCAGCACTGGGGAAACACTCATCGCCGTCTCAGGACACGGGGTCTACAAAATGGTCAATGACACCACCGCGCAAATCTGGGACAAGCAACTCCGCGTGGCCAACTTCGTGACGGACATATTCGAAGACAGGAGCAAGCGTATATGGCTGCTGACCAGCAATAAGGGCGTGTGGATGAGAGAAAACGGGAGATGGGCAAAATGCCAGCTGCCCGATGACCCACAAGGCCCCTTCGTCAATATCTGCCAGGACCATGACGGCACGCTCTACCTGGCCAATCTCGGTGGAGGGCTGTACCGCTCACGGAAAGGTAATCCCCAGCAACTGGAGTGCGTGCCCGGCACCAAGCACCTGCCCCTCAATACCGTCACGATCAGCCAGATGGGTTTCCTGCTGCTAGGCACCGATGGCGTGGGCGTATTCCGCTACCTGCCCCAAAGCCAACAAGTGGAACAGGTAAACCTCTACTGCCGGGAGGTGGACATCAACCGCGCCAAAATCATGTCTATCATGGAGGACAGGGAAGGCAACTTGTGGCTAAACCTTTTCCAAAAAGGAATATTCATGCAACCCCGCCCGCAGTTCGGTTTCCAATACATGGGAGCGAAATCGCCCACCCACGACCTCATAGGAGAAGCCTGCGTGATGGCCACCCGCTACGGGAAAGACGGAACACTCTACGTCTCCACGGATAAGGACGGACTCTACGCCATAAACCCCGACGGGACGCTCAAACGTCACTATACGCCAGGAAAAGGCGCCCAGGCCGTACCTTTCACCATACTGGGCATCACGGAAGACACGCAAGGCAGGCTGTGGATAGGCACTTACCTGCAAGGAGCGGGATGGCTGGACAAGCAGACCGGGGAATACCACCAACTGCGCCTGGCGAACCCCATCACCACCAGCGTATTTGACGTAGTGGCAGACAAATGGCAGAACCTATGGATAGCCACCATGGGAGAAGGGCTCAAGCGCGTAAACCTCGCCACGGGGAAAGTGACGGAATACCGTGACAGGGGAAAGGGAAAAGGCCTCTGCAACGACTACATCAACCAACTGAGGCTCTCCAGCGACGGCAAACGCCTCTACATAGGGACTTGCGAAGGCCTTAGCGCTTTCGACATCTCCCAAAACAAATGGATGTCGCTAGGCGATAAGGGAAAAGGCTTGCTGACCGACCTCTCCATCACAGACATCGTTGAAGACGCGAAACAACACTTGTGGATAGCCACCTACTACGGCATCTGCCATTACGACCCCGCCAAGCGCACCACGCAATGGTACACGATAAAGAACAACCTGTCTGACAACAGCGTATCGGCACTCAGGATAGACCGAAAAGGGCGCCTGTGGGCCTCCACTACCCATGGACTCAATTGCCTGGACCCCAAGACAGGCGAGATACGCAACTATTTCGCCAACGACGGACTGCAGGGCAACGAATTCTCAGAAGGCGTGTCGTGCATGAAACCCAATGGAGAAATCGTCTTTGGCGGCATTGGCGGCTTGACGCTCTTCCAGCCCGACAAGATAAAAGGCAGGAAAAAGAAGCTGGACATACAGCTCATATCCCTTTACGCAAGCAACCGTCTGGTAAGCGCAGGCATGGAGTCGGGAGGGTATATCATCACGGAAAAGCCCGTGATAGAGAGCAACACCTTCCATCTAGGCCCCATGGACAATAGCTTTACCATGGTGTTGAGCACGCTTTCGTTCGCCAATCCCGAAAGAATCACCTTCTCCTATAGGATGAATGACGAAGACTGGGAACGGCTGGAACCAGGCGACAACCGCCTTTCATTAAGCCACATGCCTCCCGGCACCTACCATTTCGAAGTGCAAGCCTCTGACGGAGGGACAAAGAGCGACATACGAGAGTTTACCATCGTGATACATCCCGCGTGGTATCAGTCGGCATGGGCAAAGACCTTCTACCTGCTGCTCGCGCTGGCCGCTATCATATGGATATTCATCGCGCAACGGCGCAAGGCGCAAGACAAGCTCCGGCTGCAGGAGCACATCCACAGCGAGGAACTGAGCGAGGCCAAGATACGCTTCTTCATGAACATCAGCCACGAGATACGCACGCCCATGACGCTCATCATATCGCCCCTGCTCTCACTCATGAACAGCGACAAAGACGCCAAGCGGCAGGCCATCTATGAGGTCATCAAGCGCAACGCCGAGCGCATTCTCCATCTCATCAACCAGATGATGGACTTGCGCAAGATAGAAAAAGGAAAAATGCAGATGCGCATGCAAGAAACCGACCTGATAGGATTCCTGAACGATCTCTACTCCCTCTTCCAACTGCAAGCCAAGGCCAAGGGCATCAAGCTCAACTTCCATCACGACAGCGAGCAGCTACCCGTATGGATAGACCTGGACAACTTCGACAAGGTGGTGGTAAACATTCTCTCCAACGCCTTGAAATTCACGCCTAGCGGCGGAGAAATCACCATGAGCGTCACCCACGACGAGCAGCACGTCCAGCTCTCTATCAAGGACAATGGCGAGGCCATACCCGCCGACAAGATGGACAAAATATTCGAACGTTTCTTCCAAAGCACCGAAAGCATCAACAATCGCAAGATGGGAACGGGCATAGGCCTGGATCTCACACACTCACTCGTAGAACTGCACCATGGCACCATCACCGCCCGCAACAACGAGGACGGAAAGGGATGCGAGTTTATCGTTACGCTGCCTCTGGGGAACGCTCACCTAAAGCCCGAGGAAATCATCACGCCCGAGGAACAGGAAGCCAGGAAAACCAACTCCACGGCAGAATTGGTAGACGAACAGCCTGACACAGGGAACGACCAGGCAAGCCCGCGGGTTTCCACAACGGGCAACCCACGGATTGTCATCGTGGAAGACGATGAAGAGATAAGACATTACCTGGCCACGGAACTGGGCAAGATTTACCGCGTGACTGAATATGACAACGGAGCGGACGCATTGATGAACATACTGAAACAGACCCCTGACCTGGTCATCAGCGACGTGGTGATGCCCAAAATGGACGGAGTCACCCTTTGCACCAAACTAAAGACGCACGTGGGCACCAATCACCTGCCCGTCATATTGCTCACAGGCAGGGGAGAGGAGGAAAACCAACTGGAAGGACTGGAGACGGGCGCGGACGCCTATATCGTGAAACCTTTCAGCCTGGACATCCTGAAACGCACCATCGCCAACCTGCTCTTCGCCCGGCAAGTGCTCCGCAACAAATACAGCGGGCAGGAAGAGCAAGCCGACAAGGTAACCCACATAGACGTGAAATCTCCCGACGAGAAGTTGCTGGAAAAGGTCATGGAGGTCATCAACAAAAACCTCGACAACGCCGAATTGAACGTGGACACCATCGCTGAAGCAGTGGGCATCAGCCGCGGTCACCTCTACCGGCGCATGAAGCAGCTCACCAACCAGAGCCCACATGACCTCATCCGCAACATCAGGCTAAAACAGGCCGCCAACCTGCTGAGCACAGGCAACCATAGCATCACGGAAGTGATGTACGCTTGTGGCTTCAGCAACGCCGCCTCCTTCTCCACCATGTTCAAGAACTTCTATGGCATGTCGCCCCGTGAATACATGCGGGAGCACAGCAAGGAATAGGCCTTTGAGAGCCTATTCTTGGAACTTCAAAAAAGACAGTGCTTCCATCGGCCAGAGACAGTGCTTTCGTGGGTCTACGGAAGCACTGTCTTTTTTCGGGCCATTTTGGACAATGATTTTTCTTGCCCAAACAGGGGTGTTTAGGTATCCAATATTACTTGGCCATGTATCCAATATTACTTAGCCATGTATCCAATATTACTTGGCCATGTATTATTGGATGAATGTTGAAGCCTCTCAAAACAAGTCATTTTGTTGAGGAAAATAAGGAGCAGCTAAAAGCCAACGGGGCAATGCATATGAGGCAACGTGAGTTCGACGAATTCCACTTTATGTGCACAGCCCTGTTATTGCCAAACTGTAGAGACGCATTCTTGCGTCTCAGCCAGCTGCCAAGTCTTCGCGACAGGCGATTTTATTCGGCAATCTTGCTTGCTGAGACGCAAGAATGCGTCTCTACAACTTTTCGTCGAACTCAACGTTAAGGCAGGAACACAGCATCCCCTCCTTAGGGTATTTTCTTGAGACGGCCGAAATTCCTGTAGAGACGCGGCGTGTCACGTCTCCCGTCAAGCAGAAATGATATCGACAAGTATAAACGATCTACTCAATAGTCTCATGCGACTAAAGATAAAAACACTATATTAACCTGAGTTCGACGAATTCCACTTTATGTGCGCAGCCTTGTTATTGCCAAACTGTAGAGACGCATTCTTGCGTCTCAGCCAGCTGCCAAGTCTTCGCGACAGGCGATTTTATTCGGCAATCTTGCTTGCTGAGACGCAAGAATGCGTCTCTACAAGTTTTCGTCGAACTCACGATATATTAAACTAGATTTTTAGTTAAAAGATGAGAAAACGCTTGCGGATATGAAAATAATCGCTATATTCGCGATATAGAACTAAAAATCTAGTTGAAAACATGGAAAAACTCACCTCCAAAGAAGAAGAAGTCATGGAGCTAATATGGAAACTGGGCAGTTGCTCCCCCAAAGACGTACAAGCCGAGTATCCCGAGCCCAAGCCCCATATCAACACCATCGCCACCATGTTCCAGTCGCTGGAGAAAAAAGGTTACGTGAACCACCGCACGGCTGGACGAGGCTATATCTATGAGCCGCAGGTAAAGAAGGAGACCTATGGCAGCAACAAGCTCGACGCATTCGTCAGCCGGCATTTCAACCACTCTTACATGAACGTGGTGTCTGCCCTGGTAAGGGAAGAAAAAGTGTCGGAGGAGGAACTGGAACAATTCCTGCGCGAACTCAAAAAACGTTGAGCCATGGCAACATTCCTCGTATACGTCGCAGAATGGGCGTTGACGCTCACCCTGCTCTACTCGCTCTACGGGCTCCTGCTCAGGCGAGAGACCTTCCATGACATCAATCGCGGCATCCTCCTACTCATCCTGTGCCTTTCCGCTATACTACCGCTATGCCCAGTGGAGACGGAACACGCCAGCACGCTATCACAACAACTGGACGTGATAGAAACCACCATATACGAGTCTGTATCCGCCACTCCCACCAGCATAGGCACGGAAAGCACGCAGGCAACCCTCTCTCTGTCCCTATGGCCACGCGTCTTGGCCTGGGTCTATATCGCGGGAGCCATCATCTGCATGGGCCACTACCTGCTCTCCCTGGCCTCGCTCGCGAGACTCATCACACGAGGAGACCGCGTCCAAGCGAAAGGGATGCCCCGTGGCGTGAAGGTGATTTACAGTGCCGGCCTGCCCGTCTCCTGCAGCTGGATGTGTTGGATTATGACAGGTAGCAAGGAGACAGCGCGGCGCGGCAACCCGATATTGGAACACGAGCTGGCACACGCGCTCCTGGGCCACTCCCTGGACATGCTGCTCTGCGAGCTCACCGCCCGCCTGCTGTGGTTCTTGCCCTTCGCCTGGATGCTCCGCAAAGACCTGCGGGACGTGCATGAGTTCCAGGCTGACCGCAAGGTGTTGCGCTCAGGCATAGAGGAAGAGGGCTACCAGCACCTGCTCATACGCCATGCCGTGAACCAGCAAGCTCCCTCGGTGGCCAATTCCTTCGCCCACAGTACCATCAAGAAACGCCTCGTGATGATGTGTCGCCGTCCCTCCACCCGCAAAGCGGCCTTGAAGACCATCTATCTCTTGCCGCTGGTGCTGATTGCCGTGACCGCTTTCGCCCGTCCCACGGCGGTAGAGGAGATACGCCAGACACTGGTGAAAGAAGAGGAGGCGGCTCCCCTACTCTCCCCCACGGCCCTGACAGAGAGCGTGAAGCCCACCAGGGAAGAGCCGAAAGAGCCCGTGGAAGAAGCCATGACAGAGCAAACCACGCAGCCAGAGAAACCGACCGCCACTGAGGAAACGCTCGCCGTGAGCCTCCCCCAGGTGGAGGAGATCATCCAACCCGCCCAAGCTCCCGCCGCCCCGCCAAGCCCAGCGGCACCTGCCGCAAACAAGCCTGCCGCGAGCCCAGAGGCAGTAAGCCGCGTCAACCTCGCCCCCATCACCCAAGAGGAATACAGGAGACTGGGGCGCGACTTCTGGATAGAGGAACGAGACGGAGAGACCTACGTGACCTTCCTGCGCAGGATAAACAGCAGCGAGGAGCACATCAGCCTCGACGGGCAAGACTTCAGGCTGCGGGACATGAAAAGCGGCGACACCTACATCTGCCGCAGGATAGAAGGCTATGACAACAAGCGCGTGGACATCACGGTGAGGAACTACCAAAACACCATCGCGGCCTTCACCCTGGTGTTTCCGCCCCTGAAAAAGGAGGTGAAGAAAATCCAGTTGCGACACCCAGGGATGCGGTCGGAAAAGAGCTTCAAGCTCAAGGAGACACTGAGAGAACAGCATAGGACCATTTACTAACAACCCAACAAAGAGACATGAGAATCATGAAGAGACAGACCTTCGCCATCGCCCTGGCGGCCATGGCACTGCTGGGCGGCTGCGCCAGCAGCCGGCAACAAGCTTCCCAACAAGTTTCCTATGACGCGAGACCGGAGAACAAAAAGCCCATACTGGTGCACAAAGCCTCGCCCAATTACAACATCGAGGACGACAAGACATTCGCCGCCTACAAGCATCCCTACACCGTGGCGAGGCCTGAGGGCATGCACCTTGTAGGGAGGCGAGGCACATACGCCCTTTACCGCTGCAAGGACGCGACCTATCTCACGATAAGCTACCGCTGCCCGGAAAACGCGTGGTTCTTCCACTTCAACTCTGAATACGCCATCATCGACAACAAGACCGGCGACCGCTATATGCTGCGGGAGGTGGAGCACTACCCTACCGACACCTGTTTCTGGATCAAGGGCGAGGCCGGGAAAAACGTCTGCTTCGTGCTGAAGTTCCCGCCGCTGCCCCTGAGCGTGGAGGAGATAGACCTGTTCTCGCCAAGCTCCCCCTCGCGCTACAACTTCGACGGCAGCGCCTGGCGGGCCAGCGGCGTGCGAGTGGAAGACCTGCGCCCCAAGAACCGCGTCCCCCAAGGAGAAATCATCTATTAACCTATCACAAAGCGAAAAGACATGAAGAGACAGACCATCACCATCGCCCTGGCGGCCCTGTGCCTGCTGGGTGGCTGCGCCAGCAGCCGGGACTATGACGGGAAGCCCGAGAACCGGCGTCCCCTGACGGCCAAGGCCCCGTCGGCAGACTACAGCATGCAGGACGACCGCACCTTCCCCGCCTACAAAGGCGTTTACACGGTGCTCAGCCCCCAGGGGAAAGCGCTGTTCGAGGGCGCTACTTACCAGCTGTGGCGCGACAAGAAGGCCACCTGGGTGACCGCCACCTACCGCTGCCCGGAAGACGCTTGGTTCTTCTACTTCGACTCCAAGTGCGCCATCATAGACCAGGAGACGGGCGACCGCTACATGCTGAGGGGCGTGGAGTACTTCCCCACGGACACCTGCTTCTGGATAAAGGGCGAGGCGGGAAAATACGTGCGCTACGTGCTGGAGTTCCCGCCCCTGCCCAAGCGGGTGAAGGTAGTGGACTTCTTCATACCCGGCCATGAGTCCCGCTACAACCTCGGCGGCAGCGCCAGGCGGGAGACAGGCCTGGTGGTAGAAGAGTTGCGCCCCAAGACCCGAACGGGGAAAATCATATACTAAATCTTGTCCATACTAAAAAGTCAGTACTACTGATATCCGTTTTCAGTAGTACTGATATTTGATTCCTGTATTACTGATATTGAATTTCAGTAGTACTGACTTTTTAATGCCCGGCGGCAACGTCAGGTCTACGACAAACCTCACCAAGGGAGACGTGGCACGCCGCGTCTCTACAATCTTATAATCTTGGCGAGGACTCCCCCGCATCTACACAATAATGGGAAAACTAGATTTCTTCCTCTCGTGGCTTCCCATCCAGCAATTCCACGGCTTTACGCACTATCTCGCTCGTTTCGTTCATCACCTGGAAATATTGGCTCATATCCCATAAGTCCCGGGCCACCAAAGCCTTGAGCGAGACGCGCAGGTAAGGCAAAGTCTGCCGGACTTCCTCCTCGTCCTTGGGCTTCACGTCCTGTCGTTCACCTTCCTTGAAGATGGAGTCCACCAGGGCTTGCGGCACCTCGTACTCCCTCATGAACGAGGGGAAATCGGGATAGCTGGCCTTCAACAGCTCCCTGTTATCATCGATATAGCGCAAAGCCGCGTTGAGCACGACGCTCTTGGCCGTGAGCAGGCGATGATACTTGGTGAACTTGGTGGTGTCCAGGGGCACGAACTCATCGGGCATAATACCTCCTCCGCCATAGACCACACGATGGCGGCGCAGGGTATAGAAACGCAAGGAGTCATTGAGATGGATGCTGTCCTCATTGGTAAACTCCCCATGGCGATAGCGATTGTCCAAGTCCATGGCGTAGTCTTCCAACTCGCCAGGCGTATAGGGCTTCTGGATGCAACGACCGCTGGGCGTATAATAATGGGCTACCGTGAGGCGTATCATGCTGCCGTCCGGGAAGGGGATGGGACGCTGCACCAAGCCCTTGCCAAAGGAGCGGCGGCCCACGATGGTAGCCCTGTCCTGGTCTTGCAACGCACCCGCCACAATCTCGGAAGCCGAGGCGGAGAACTCGTTGACAAGCACCACCACGCGGCCTTTCTTCATCTTGCCGCCTCCCGAGGCTTTCTGCTCGTCACGGGGCGTTACCCTGCCCTTCGTGTAGACGATCAGGTCACCCCGCTCCAGGAACTCGTTGGCTATCTCTATGGCGGCCATCAAATAACCACCGCCATTGTCCTGGAGGTCGAAAATCAAGTCTTTCATGCCCTTCTGGCTCAGGCTGTCGAGCGCGGCTGATACCTCGTCGTGGCTCGTCAGGCCAAAACTGCCCAAGCGGATATAGCCAATGCCCGGACGTATCATGTAGGCCGCATCGAGCGTGTTGAGCGGTATCTTGTCACGGGTGACCGTGAAGGCAAGCCTGTCGGCAATGCCCTTGCGGAGCACGCCAAGGTTCACCTTCGTGCCACGAGGCCCCCTGAGGCGGCGCATCATCTCCTCACGAGCCATCTTCACGCCCGCTATGGCCGTGTCGTTGACAGCGATGATACGGTCGCCAGGCCGAATGCCCACCTTCTCGGAAGGGCCGTTGACAACGGGCTGGATGACCAACAAAGTGTCATCCACCACGTTGAACTGTATGCCAATGCCGTCGAAACTGCCATTGAGTGGTTCGTTGAGCGCCCGCGTCTCCTTGGCCGTGGTGTAAGAGGAATGAGGATCCAGACCCTCCAGCATGCCCCTGATGGCATCCTCCACCAGTTTTGACTCGTCCACGGAGTCTACATAGAGGCTGGTGATAACCGCCTCGGCACGGCCCAGCTTCTGGATGGCCTGCCTGGAAAGCTGTTGGCGGGTCTGCGCCTGCATAGCGAGAGCTCCCGTCAAAAGCGCCATTGCCCATAGGATATATCTTCTCATACTTATGCCAGTTTAGCTTTTTCCTCCTCAGGGAGGTCTTCCTCTATCACCAAGTTCTCGATGATAAAGTTTTGCCGCTCCATGGTGTTCTTTCCCATATAATACTCCAAGAGCTGCTGCACTTGGTCGGTCTTGTGGAGCGTGACCTGCTCCAAACGCATATCCGGACCGATGAAATGGACAAACTCCTCGGGCGAAATCTCTCCCAAACCCTTGAAGCGAGTGATTTCCGGGTCAGGCCCCAGGTCAAGGATAGCCTGCAGCCGCTCCTCCTCGCTGTAACAATAACGGGTGATGAAGTCCGTCTTTCTCTCCTTCTTGTCCAACCTGGCGTCGGCCTGCTCTATCACCTGCTTGTTCTTGATCTTCGCCCGCTTGTTGCGCACCCTGAAAAGAGGAGTCTGCAAGACATAGACATGACCTTTCTTGATCAGCTCGGGGAAGAACTGCAAGAAAAAAGTGATGATAAGCAAACGGATGTGCATGCCGTCGACATCGGCATCCGTAGCCACGATGACCTTGTTGTAGCGCAGGGAGTCCAGCCCATCCTCTATATCGAGAGCGGCTTGCAAAAGGTTGAACTCCTCGTTCTCATAGACCACCTTCTTGGTCAGCCCGAAGCAGTTGAGCGGCTTTCCCCGCAAGGAGAAAACAGCCTGCGTGTTCACGTCACGGCTCTTGGTGATACTACCGCTGGCGGAATCTCCCTCAGTGATGAAGATGGAGCTCTCCTCCTTGCGGTCATTCTTCACGTCGCTGAAATGGATGCGGCAGTCACGGAGCTTGCGGTTATGGAGGTTGGCCTTCTTGGCCCGCTCACGCGCCAACTTGGTCACGCCAGCCATGGCCTTGCGCTCCCGCTCGCTCTCCTTCACCTTGTTTTCTATCACCTCAGCGACATCCTTGTTGATATGAAGGTAATTGTCCACGGACTTCTTGACAAAGTCGCCCACGTACTTGTTGATGCTCTCGCCGCCAGGCGACATTTGCGTGCTGCCCAGCTTAATCTTGGTCTGGCTCTCGAAAACGGGTTCTTCCACATTGATGGCGATGGCCGCCACGAGACCATTGCGTATGTCACCATATTCATACTTGCCGAAGTATTCCTTGATAGTACGGGCGATATGCTCCTTGAAAGCGCTTTGGTGGGTACCGCCCTGCGTGGTGTGCTGGCCGTTGACAAAACTGTGGTATTCCTCGCCATACTGGTTGGTATGGGTAAAAGCGATCTCGATGTCCTCCCCCTTCATGTGAATGATGTCATAAAGTCCCTGCGAGGTCATATTGTCTGACAGCAAGTCTTTCAGGCCATGACGGCTCAAGATGCGCCTGCCATTGTACATGATGGTGAGACCCGTATTGAGATAGGTGTAGTTGCGAAGCATCGTCTCCACGAAATCATCATGGAAACGATAGTTCTTGAACAAGGTATCATCGGGCTGGAAATAGATATATGTGCCATTCTCATCCTGGGAATCGGCGGTATGGTCGCTGATAAGCTGTCCACGCTCGAAGACCAACTCCCGGACTTTTCCCTCCCGGTAAGACTTCACCTCAAAACGGGAACTAAGCGCATTGACCGCCTTGACACCCACGCCATTGAGGCCGACACTCTTCTTGAAAGCCTTGCTGTCATACTTGCCGCCCGTATTGAGCACGCTCACAGCCTCCACGAGCTTGCCTTGCGGAATGCCACGGCCATAATCCCTGACGCTGACACGGGCATTGTCGATAATATCCACCTCTATGCGGTCACCGCTCTTCATCTTGAACTCATCGATGCTATTGTCTATGACTTCCTTGAGAAGGACGTAAATGCCATCCTCAGGCAACGAGCCATCACCCAAACGTCCGATGTACATACCTGGACGGGTACGCACATGCTCCATGTCGCTCAGGTGGCGAATGTTCTCGTCGGTATACTGTACGGCTTCCTGGGCCGTCTCTTCAGGCAGAATCGTGTTTTGGTCTGACATGCTTATCGGGTTATCGGTTTCTTGAAACAACGCCTTCGCTTATGGTTGACAGGGTTAAGAGGCCCCCACTGGCTCTGCACGCCCTCGTTGCTTTCCATCTCCACCTGGCTCTCGCCCCACTTGAAGCCATAAGCTTGGTATTTCGGTATCAAGTCGGCAAAAAGCAAGGCGTTGGCTCCCTTGGCACGATATTCAGGCAGCACGCCCATCAGCAAAAGGTCTACGCCCTCTGTCTTGTGCCACTTGATGGCGCGCAACAGGTGCCACCATCCAAAGGGGAAAAGCCTGCCCCTGCGGCATTTCTGCAACGCACGGCTCAATGAGGGAATGGTAATGCCCAACCCCACAAGCTTATTGTCCGCGCCAGCATCCTCAATGACCGTCACCAAATTGAGGTCGGCAAGCGGAAAATACATTTTCACGTATTGGTCTATCTGGCGGTCGGTGAGGGTCACGAAGCCATAAAGGTCTTGATAGGTGGCGTTGATCAGGTCAAACAGCTTGTGGCCGTATCCCCGCTGGAAGATATCCTCGCGGGTAAGTTCGCGTACCTTGAGATGATAACGCTCGCTCACCATCTGGGCTATTTTCGTATATTTCTCGGGAATCTTCTCCGGCACTGACATGTAGTACTCCACATAATCATTGTCTTTTTCCCATCCACCCAACCGCTCCATGTGCTCGGGATAATAAGGATAGTTGTAGATGGTAGGCATGGTGCCCAACTTGTCGAAGCCCCATATCAACATGCCCTCTGGATCCATGTCGGTGAAACCCAATGGGCCAACCATCACTTCCATTCCCTTGGCACGGCCATAAGACTCCACCGCATCGAAAAGGGCACGGGAAACTTCCAGATCGTCCACGAAATCTATCCAACCAAACCGCACGGCCTTGGTGTTCCATTTCTCGTTGGCCCGGTGATTGATGATGGCGGCCACACGTCCCACTACCTTTCCATCTCGCAACGCCAGGTAATAGGCCGCCTCGCAAAACTCAAAGGCGGCGTTCTTGTCTTGGCGCAGCGTATTCAGCTCGTCGCTATATAGATTGGGCACATCGTAAGGATTGCCTTCATAAAGGTCGTAATGGAACTCTATGAAACGGCGCAAGTCCTTGCGATTCTCTACCCGCTTGATTTCTACTGACATAAATTATAGAATTTAGTCGAAATATAGCTTGCAAAAATAGCTAAAATCAAGCAAATAGCCAAATTTAGGGTTGATTTTCGTGGATTTTACCCGCGTCGGGCAGCTTTCGGCATACCAAGAGAACATGTTGCCTTTCGGAAGTGGTGGTGGCGAAGATGAACACATCCCCTCCATCGCCCAACCGCAACCGCTTCCTCAGCTCCGCGGCGGTAAGCGGAAAGTTGCGCACGGCCACGTTGGCACGGGAGACACCCATCAAGGCTTGCCGAAGGGCTTTCTTGTTGAACGAGGTGACGGCATCAAGGCGGAAGCACCTGGCAGGCATCCCTGTCGCAAAGCCATCTCCTGAGGCCTCCTCGGCAGGAATAAAGAAAAGATGACTATTAGGAGCGATAGCCCGCGAACGGAAGCGCGAGGCAAAAGCGGTGAAGCAACCCGCCTTCATCACGCTGGCATTGGGCACCAGCAACATGTCTCCTACCCGCGGCACACCGTAAACCAACGGGGGAAAAGCGCATCGCGTATCGCAAGAAAAACAAACATCATCGTTCACGCAATAAAGACGAGGGGCAACTGGAGCGTCCGCAGACAAGAGCAGCAACAACTCCTTGCATTCATTGCCTGAAGAGACCACATGCACCTCACACACTCCGCCAAGCCCACAACGCATGGCCTCCACGGCGGCATGCCAATCGAGCATAGGCGACAACTTGACAAGTATCCAACGGGCATGGCGCAACAGTTCCTCCTTGAGCTGGCTGACATCGGGCACGCAATCGCTGATAGCATAGGTCTTGCCCCCCTTGGAATCACGGCGGGCAGGATCTAAGTAAATGAAATCCACTACAGGAAGAGCTGGCAGCAAAGCTTCCGCCTCTCCTTGCCTCACCTCCGCATGGGAAAGACCCAACAGCGGAAAGTTCTCCTTGGCCAACGCACAAAGCCACTCTTGCCGCTCCACATAGGTGGCCTGGCCTACTTCCCTGGCCATCCACGAGAAATCAACACCCATGCCGCCCGTCAAATCCACCATGCTTTGAACGCCCAAGCGGCGCACCAACCGGGCTTTATAGCGAGCGGCGGCCTCGCCAGAGCATTGCTCCAACGGCAAATGGGGCGGATAGACAATCCCATCCACCGCCGCCCAAGCGGGTATCTTCACCTTGGCCACCTGCCGTCCTCTAACCTGGTCCAGGGCAACAGGCATATCCACCCCGGGGAACCTATCCGCCAGGAAAGCCAGGTGGCGCACGTCTTCATCGGCATGAGAGCGGACAAACTCCAGCGTGGCGGAATCGAGCAAAGCCATCAGTCAAGCAACAGGAAACCCGCCACTTCCTCCGGCGAATTGTAGAGAATGCCATCCTCCAACTCCTCGTCGGTGAAACCTTCGAGAATCGCCTTCGCCTCCTCGGCCGACACCAAAGGATTGCCCTCGGCGTCGGTCATGGCTATCATGGCTTGATAGATAGCCTCACGATATTCTTTTACGTCTTGCATAGATTAAAATAGGTTACTGTTCACGTTGGATAACAGAGTCACTTGATGACCTTATAGTATTTCCTTGCCGTGGCACGGGAACAGAGGTTGAAATGCCACCACTCCGTGCGCAAGGGCATCCAGCCCGCGTGGCGCATCACCTTGCGCAACAGCTCCCGGTTTGCCTTCGCTTTGGCGGAGATGGTTTTCGACCTCACCAAAGCCGCCTCGTTGTCAATATGCGCCGCCTTGCCCATATAGTCCACCTTGGTGCCCATGTCAAGCGTGTCGCCACGAGCGTCACATAGCGTGATATCCACGGCCATGCCATAATTGTGCATGCCACCGCCACGGGCAGGATTGGAGACATAGAAATACTTCTTGGTGTTCTTCACCTTGTCCCACATCTTCCGCTGCACGCTCATGGGGCGGGTAGCGTCATAGATTTTCAAGCTCAGGTCGGGCCTAAGAGTCTTAAGATAGGCCTGCGCTTTCTTCAATGCCTTGGCGGCCTTGGGATGCAGATAGGCTTCCCGCAAGTCGGTATAGAGCACTTCCCCGCAGAAGTTGTCGGGGCGGGCATACATCAGAGACACCTTGATGGAGGGGTCTATCTCGTGTATGTCCACCAGTCCTTGCCGTTCCATGCGCGCCGCAGTGGCCGACTTCTTGCCTTGGGCGAAGGCGGGAAAAGCCACCGTCCAAGCTATGGCAAAGAAAAAACAATAGCCTATAATCCTACGCATAGTCATCACTGATAGTTTCATCATGCATGTCCACATGGTATCGCGAAGATAGCGAAAATCGGCCAAAGCCGCTACCCAGTAACACTCTTTAACCATTCTATGCCACGGCTACCCGTGTACTCTCCCGGGGCTGGCCGCGGCCTCTCCCCGGAGGAGGCAAGGAATCATCTTAGATGATAGCGGGAATCATCTTAGACTATTCCCACAATCATCCTAGATGATTCTCCACCTCCCTTTCGGCGAGCGCACGGGAAGGCTGCGCATAACGCTTTTATCCCTGGCCGGGAGGAGCGGAATAAGGAAAAAATGCGTATCTTCGCGGAAACAAACATTGAGCAAGATGGAAAACAATCCTTACGTGAAACAATACCCCGACCTGATGGCGGGCAAGAAGATACTCTACGTGCACGGCTTCGGCTCCTCAGCCCGCTCGGGCACGGTGAAGCGCATACAAGACACATTCCCACAGGCCACGGTGACAGCCCACGACCTGCCCATACACCCGCAAGAGGCCATGGACTTGCTGCGCCGCGTGTGCCAGGAAGAGCAGCCTCATCTCATCATCGGCACTTCCATGGGCGGCATGTATACCGAAATGCTCTATGGATATGACCGCATTTGCGTGAATCCGGCTTTCCAGATGGCCGACACCATGCATGAGCATGGCATGATGGGGAAACAAGTGTTCCAAAACCCCAGGGCGGATGGCATACAGGAATTCATCGTGACCAAGGCCCTGGTGAAGGAATACCGCGAGATGACCGAGCAGTGCTTCGCCCAGGCCGACAGCGAGGAGGAGCAGCGCAGGGTGTGGGGACTCTTCGGCGACGAAGACCCCACGGTACACACCTTTGACCTCTTCCGACAGCACTACCGGCAGGCGGCCCACTTCCACGGAGAGCACCGCATGACAGACAAGAGCTTCATGAACGGCATCGTGCCCGTAATACGCTGGATTGACGATCGGCAAGAAGGCCGAGAGCGACCCATCGTCTACATACACTGGAACGCCATGCGTGACAGCTACGGCAAAGCCCTCTCCAGCCTGCAAAAGGCTTTCAAGTTCCTGATAGAATACTACCAAGTCTATATAGTGGCACCCGCGCCCACCAACGACCACGGCTTTCTCACCGAGGTACAACTGTGGACAGAAGACATCCTCTCCACGCCCGCCCATGACCACATCGTGTTCACCAACCAGCCACACCTGCTCTATGGCGACTACATGGTGAGCGCCTCGGCCATGGAAGGTTTCATGGGAACAGCAGTGCCGCTGGGCAGCGAGGAAATGAAGACCTGGGAAGAAGCCATCATCTACTTTGAGCGGTTGGGAGGACAGTAGCCGGCACATACGCGCCCACTGACATCAGGCAAACATTCACCATGGGGAACCCTATCGAAGCGGAAGAGCTCTACGGCAAGGTAGAGACAGCTCTCAGCGAGACCCGGCTAGACATGGCCTCACGCAACAAACTCTTGCATGAGGCATTGCTGTTTTGCGCCCTGGAAGGAACGAAAGACGAGGGACAGGCCTTCGGCAACCTGTTTTTCCGAGTGGACTACCTTTGCAAAAAGCACGGGGTGAAGATGACAGACAAGGTAGCCATACAAGAGGCCCGCCGCCATGGCAACAGCGACGAACCACCTACGGAAGAGGACTTACGCTATGATGCCCGCGCGGTTTGTGTATTCATTTCCGCGGTGACAAACGTCTGCGTGCCTCATGAATTGCGCGGTCTCTTGCCTTCCAACCCAAAACTCCATGAGCCTAGCTCCCGCGAGACACGGACACAAACGCGCTGTATCGTGCACGCCGCGGAGAATGGATGGATACGCGCCACGCCCGATGAACAGGGCGGATACTATGCCGTCTGCCTACATGACGAGAGCAGAGGGGTAGACAATGGCTACATCGCCCAGCTGGTCAAGGAGGGCACACAAGTGAACCTATTGGACTGCCAAATGGAAGATTGCCGAACGAAGGTAGCCGGCGAATGGTGTGACAAACGGATAACGCCCCGTCTCATCGTGGTGGAGCCGGACTTCCCGCTAGACATCAGCTCCATCGCCACCTGCTTTACGGAGATGGGGCATCACCCCCTGCTCTACCTGCTCAACCAGATGAAACCCCGACAGACCACGCAGGCTATCCTACTGGGAAACTTCGCCAGTGCGGCTCTCGATGATGTCATCAACTCTTCCCAATACCGTTTCGAGGAGACACTGCGGGAGAACTTCCAGGCAAACGCCATCGACTTCTGCGCCTGCGAAGCATTCAACCCCACGGAGTTCAAGGAGCAAGCCCGACAGCAGGCGGCTAACCTGGAGGCTACCCGCGACGCCCTCTTCCACCAACACGAAAAAGAGAAAGCCCTGTTGGAGCCCAGTTTCCTTTGTGAGGCATTGGGATTGCGGGGGCGTGTGGACTTGATGACCACTGACCTACAACTATTGGTGGAACAAAAATCCGGCAGGAACCGGAATATCGAAAGAAACATGCCCAACGGCCACTACGGCTTCCATCTGACACCCCACTATGTACAATTGCTATTATATTATGGTGTCTTACGCTATAACTTCCACATGCCACCCGGCGCGATAGACATCCGCCTGCTTTACTCCAGGTTTCCCCCAAAACAAGGACTGCTGGCGGTTTCCTACTATCAACAGCTTTTCCTGGAAGCCATGGCCTACCGCAACCAAGTGGTAAGCGAATTGCTCGACATCGCCCAAGGCGGATTCGCCCGGAAATTGCCCCGCTTCAACAGCGACGCGCTCAACGTGGCAGGCAAAGGGAACGCCTTTGTCTTGCGATACAAGATACCAGAAGTGGAAAGCGTCACCATCCCACTCCAACAAGCCTCTCCACTGGAACGAGCCTACTTCTGCCGCATGGTGACAAGCGTCATCAGGGAAGAAGTCATGAGCAAAATGGGCGGACAGGAAGGCGTGGCCCACTGCTCCGCCGACCTGTGGAGCATGCCACTGAACGAGAAGCGGGAAGCAGGCACCATATACACAGGGCTCCGGGTGATAGAGAAAACCAAGAGCGAAGGCAGCAAAGGATATGACACGCTCACGCTGAGCGTTCCCCCGCAACCCGAAGAAGACTTCGCCCCCAACTTCCGCCAGGGAGACATGGCGTGGCTCTACGCCTATCAGGAGGGGAAGACTCCCGACGCGCGCCACAGCATACTCTATCATTGCACCATCGAACGGATAGAAATGGACAGGTTGACAGTACACCTGCGGAACGGGCAGCAAAATCCCAACGTGATAGGAAATGGGCCTTTCGCCTTGGAACACGCCGACTCCAGCGGTGGCATGGGAACGCAAACGCAATCACTCCACCTCTTCCTGAGAAGCCCAAAAGACAAACGCGACTTGCTTTTGGGACAAAGGGCGCCCCGCAAGGATGAGACCCTCTCGCTCTCCCAAAGCTATGACCCCAGATTGGACATCATTCTCTCGCAGGCCAAGCAAGCCAGGGACTATTTCCTCCTGATGGGTCCTCCAGGAACAGGAAAAACCAGCAGGGCCATGCGTTTCATCGTGGAAGAAGCCCTGAAAACAGGCGAGAAGATGCTACTGATGAGCTACACTAACCGAGCGGTAGACGAGATATGCGGCATGTTGGCAGACAATGGGATGCCTTTCCTCAGGGTGGGCAATGAATACTCATGCGAGGAGCGATTCCGCCCCTATCTCTTCACCGCCATGGCACGGCGGCATCCAAAGATGGCGCAAATCAAGCAAGAACTCATCCAAGCCCCCATCATAGTCGGAACAGTGGCCAGCATTTGCGGCAAACCGGAGCTGCTCGCCATAAGGCACACAGACCTGGCCATCATAGACGAGGCCAGCCAGGTATTGGAACCTTATCTAGTGGGGCTGCTCTGCCAAGTGGGGCGCTTCATCTTGATAGGAGACCACAAACAATTGCCCGCCGTAACACAACAGAGCCCGCGCGACTCGGTCATCGCCAATGACGAAGAGGGACAGCTCCTGCGCTCTATCGGCCTGAAAGACTGCCGTGACTCCCTGTTCGAGCGACTATTGAGATGGGAAAAGCAAAACGGAAGAAAAGACTTCGTGGGCATTCTGCGTTGGCAAGGCCGCATGCATCCCGAGGTGGCAGACTTCCCCAACCGCATGTTTTATGCCCGGGAAAAACTGGAGCCTGTGCCTTGTCCACACCAAAAAGAACCGGATCTGCCCTATCATGAAGAGGCCAACGACGCGCTAGACCGCCAATTGCGATACCACCGCGTGCTTTTCATCGCCTCTAAAGACTGCCTGGAACCGCAACTGTCCGACAAGGTGAACACTGACGAAGCCCGCATTGTCGCGGAAGTGGCGCACAGGTTAAGAAGATTTATGGGCGAGGGATTCAACGCCAAGACTTCCTTGGGCATCATCGTTCCCTACCGAAACCAAATCAGCCTCATCAGGCAACGACTGGAAGAAAAGAAACTCCCCGAGCTCATGGATATCACCATCGACACCGTAGAACGCTACCAAGGCAGCCAACGGGATGTCATCATCTATAGCTTCACCATCCAGCGGCAATGGCAAATGAGTTTCCTCACCGCCAACAACTTCGTGGAGGACGGCAAAGTGATAGACCGCAAGCTGAACGTGGCGCTCACCCGTGCCCGAGAGCAAATGATCATCACGGGCAACCCCCATACGCTGAAAGGAAACAGCGTCTTCGCCCAACTCATGGATTACTGCAAGGAGAAAGGCGGCTACCTGCGCTCGGAAGACATCTAGCCTACAGGGGCATGCGTGCCCCCTCATTAATATGTCAAGAAATCATACTCGCACTCCCCAAAGAAGGGAGAAACGTCGAAATCCCTCCTATACAGGTTTTCAAAAACGATAGCAGCTTCATGGGGCTACGAAACTAGTTTCATTGCCTTTCGAGACTAGTATCAAAGGCTCATGAAACTAGTTGCCGTTTTCCCGCATTCCCGCAGGCATGGCCAACGTAGCGGAAAATGTAAAGATTTATCATCTATCTCGGTGTCCACGCCATGCGCCCGTCCCAGGAAATTATGCTCTATAACATAATAACCACACCATGAAGAAGCAAAGTTGTTAAATTACATTAACAAAAATTGGAGGTTAAATGAATTTTAACTATATTCGCATTATATAAAATAGGTACACATGTAGTTATTCACTCAAATATTAACCAATCAAAAGGAGAAAATTCTTATGAAAAAGTTAATCGCTATGGCAACCGCGTTGTTGCTCTCCGTAGGTGCTTACGCACAACATGAGGTGGGTTCTGTTACCATACAGCCCAAAATCGGTATGAACATCGCTTCCATGACGGACTTAGATGACGCTGATGTCCGCATTGGCCTTGCGATAGGTGCGGAAGCAGAGTATCAATTCACAGACATGTTCAGTATCTCTGGAGGTTTACTCTACTCTATGCAAGGATATACTGATGATGGCGGTGGCGCTGATTACACCTGCAAAATGGATTATCTTAATGTTCCTATCTTGGTAAATTGCTATGTAGTAAAAGGACTGGCCGTAAAACTTGGTATCCAACCTGGATTCAACATCAACGCCAAAGCAAAAGCTGAAGGTGGCAACACAACCATAGAAAGCGATATTGACGCCAAGACGCTAGATTTCTCTATTCCTGTGGGCATATCTTATGAACTCGCTAACTTCCAATTGGACGCCCGTTACAACTGGGGCTTGACCAAGGTCGCAAAAGGTTCTGACTGCAAGAACAGCGTGTTCCAAATCACCCTGGGCTACAAGTTCGAGCTGTAAGCCATAAGGAAAACGGGAAGCGGAAAAGTTTCCCCTGAAAAATTTGCTGGTTTGGAAAACTCTTCGTATCTTCGCGAAAGTTAAACACAAACGAGAGCTTATCACACAGAAATTCCGACACCGCCACAGATGTCGGAATTTCTTGTATTTGCTTCCGCGAAAAACATTATTAACGCATTAACCAACAAACGAAGACTATGGCATACATGTCACAAGAAGGCTACGACAAACTCGTTGCAGAACTGAAAAGGCTAGAGACCATTGAGCGACCCAAGGCCTCAGCCGCCATCGCCGAGGCTCGTGACAAGGGCGACTTGAGCGAGAACTCTGAGTATGATGCCGCCAAGGAGGCACAAGCACACCTGGAAGACAAAATCAACAAACTGAAGGTAACCATCAGCGAAGCCAAGATCATAGACACCAGCCGACTGAGTGCCGACAGCGTGCAGATACTCTCCAAGGTGGAGATGACCAACATGACGAACAACGCCAAGATGACTTACACCATCGTGAGCGAGAGCGAAGCCAACCTGAAGGAGGGAAAAATCTCCATCAAGACTCCTATAGCCCAGGGCTTGCTCAACAAGAAGGTGGGCGACGTGGCGGAAATCAAGATACCCCGCGGCACCATCAAGTTGCGAATAGACAAAATCAGCATAGAATAAAAGACCATGGATATATTCAGCAAGATAGCGGCGGGAGAGATACCCAGCTATAAGTGCGCCGAGGATGAGAACTTCTACGCTTTCCTCGACATCAATCCCTTGGCCAAGGGACATACCTTGGTCATACCCCGCAGGGAAGTGGACTACATCTTCGACATGGACGACCAAGAGCTGGCCGACTTCCAGGTATTCGCCAAGCGGGTGGCCAAGGCCTTGCGCCAAGCCTTCCCCTGCAAGAAAGTCGCTCAAGTGGTGCTGGGTCTTGAAGTGCCCCACGCGCACATCCACTTGATACCTATCAACAGCGAGGCTGACGTGGACTTCCACAAGGAGAAACTCCATCTGGAAGCCAATGAGATGCAGGCCATCGCCGAGAAGATATACACGGAATTCAAAAAAGGTTAGCGCTTACGGCGCTAACCTTTTTTCTTTTTAATTTCCAGGCACGGTCGAGATTCCGCTCAGACATACTCATCGCCCTTGCGTATCTGCACCTCGTTCACGTATTTCTTTATAAGCGAAGAAGAATCTTCTTTCCTGCATATCAGCAACACATTGTCATGCTCCGCCACGATAAAGCCTTCCAGGCCGCTGATAACGCCCAGCATACCCTTTGGCAACTTAATGACATTGCCATGGCAGTTGTCCAGCGTCACGTCTGAATCCACCACCACGTTGTCCCCGTCCGCCTTCTGGCGCGCCTCGTAGATACCATGCCAGGTACCCAAGTCCGCCCAGCCAAAATCGCACTTCATTACGTATACGTTCTCCGACTTCTCCAAGATGCCGTAATCTATTGACATATTGGGATAGGCAGAGAAGTGCTCCTGTATGTACTCCTCTTCCGCGGCGATAGAGAAGTCCTTGGTCTCCGCGTCGAAACTACGCAAAACGGCAGGCAACAACCTGGAGAAACTCTCCTTGATATACCTCGCGTTGGAAAGGAACAAGCCCGTGTTCCAATAGAATTCACCACTTTCCAGGAACATCTTGGCAAACTCCCGCTCTGGTTTCTCGGTAAAGGATTGCACATGATAGAGGTTGTCACCCACGGGGTCGCCCAACTGTATATAACCATAGCCAGGCTCAGGCCTGGTAGGTTTCACGCCCATGGTGAGGAAACAATCATGCGCTTGGACGAACTCCAATCCCAACAAGGCATTTTCCCGGAAAGCGTCCTCGTTCATAATCAATTGGTCGGAAGGCACGGCTATAATACTTGCGCAGGCGTTCCTGCGCCCTATCCTATGGCAAGCCCACGACACACTGGCTGCCGTATTGCGGAATATTGGCTCCAGCAACATATTCTCGCCAGGCAATTCGGGCAACTGCTCCTTCACGAGTTCCCTATATTCCATGTTGGTAGCCACATAGATATGGTCAGGAGGCACAATCTTCGCCATGCGGTCATAAGTCTGCTGCAACTGCGTGCGCCCCGTGCCGAAAAAGTCCACGAACTGCTTGGGCTTGGCGGAGCGGCTGCACGGCCACAGCCTGCGGCCTTTCCCGCCCGCCAAGATTACGCAATAGAAATTATCCTTTGGTTGATTCATAGCTAATAACTTATATGGTTTGACGGAGTAAAGGTAGCAAATATCCGTGAAAGTGCCAATTTATTTAAGATTTTTTCCACTAAAAGTTTGCCAATTCAATTTTTTATACTATCTTTGCACCCGTCTTTAAGCCCAGATGGCGGAATCGGTAGACGCGCTGGTCTCAAACACCAGTGGAGCAATCCGTGCCGGTTCGACCCCGGCTCTGGGTACAAGCAAAATCGGCTAAGCAATTGAATGTCAATGCTTGGCCGATTTTATTTTGTGCCTATTGTTCCCGTTTTGTTCCCGCACGGACTTATTCGCCAGCTCTTTAAATGGGATTGAATACGCTTAAACATTATTCTTCTGCAATATTATTGAATATATGGAAAAGCGATTAGTATTGTCGGGGAATTATTAACTATTACTGAACCCCACTGTTTTATATATTTTATGGAGCAATAGAGGTACAAATGAATAGAAATGGCGGCTAAGAAATTAGCCGCCGACATAGAAAATTCTATATTATTTGTCCTTTCTTTCTGTATTCAGCAGGTGATACCCCCAATACCCGTTTGGCATAACGACTGAAATGCGACAAGTTATAGAAACACATCCGGTCGACAATGTCAGTCAGCGTAAGGGCAGGGTCATTCACCAACTTTTTGATTTCATACAGCGCAGGTGACAATCACCATTTGAATACCGTTTGTCATCACCAAAAAACAGTCGCTTCGTTCTAAAAACGCAATCGGGCGGATTTGCGGATTATACTTTTAGTGTTGTTTGAATGATTGATACCATGAATTAAAAATTGATTCATGCAGTTTTATATTGCTTTTGTAAAACTCTTTGCTCCATCCGTTTTTTAGTCCACAATCGTTCATATATTCATTCAAAGGCTCAAGTCCCATTTCCTTTCGGAGTGAATCAACTTTGTCAATATCTTGTAAAGGGACTAAATAATCTATCCCATCTTTGGTTATTCTTTGCGTACCATAAATTTGTTTTTGTGCTTGATTCATAAGGCATCTGTCTGTTAAAAAAGCATATTGCCATCCTTGAGCCGCACCTTTTAGGACTGCTTCTTTCAATATAGGTAAATACTTATTCTGAATTATAGAGTCTTGCGAATGCTGTATACAAAGGAAAAGAGCTTCATTTGCTTTATAGCCAATTTCATCGGGTGCAAGCCAGCCATATTGGTCAATAATTTCAGTAACTCTGATAGCATTTTTACTATCTATGTCATGCATTATTTTTTGTATTTTATCGACATCTTGATTCTTCTTTCGAGCGTCAATCAACAACAGACGTATACTCTGGTCCTTGATTCTCATTTCTTCTAATTCATTTTCAATAGAATATAGTTCTGCATTGTATTCTTTTTCGTATGCATCAAGAAGTTCAATATAGGTATTGTTAAATGATGTAGTATCTTGCATATCAAGATAATAATAACAGCTATCAATTATGTTTGACAAATTTTGACCCTCCAATTTATTGCAAAACAGTAAAAACAAGCAAACATGAAACAAATTCCTTAGCATAAATCTAATATTTATTTTTTTTGCAAAATTACGCAAAAACTTTTATCCGCTATCAAAATTGAGTAGTTTTTTTTATTCCAAAATGAAAACCATCTGATAAGGTAATAAACATAGGTAAAAATAGTTTTTTCGTATAGAAGTCATTAAACTCCGCCTGATGTAGTCGATTGCCGATATTGTCTGAGAATACAGTAATCTTCACATTGGCAGAAACCTCTTTCAAGAGTACCAATGTCTTTAATCCGATATAATTATCTACCACAAATATCGTTTTCTTGGCTGTAGCATAAATCTGCTGGTAAGCCAAATCGGATTCTACAGGCTGGCCGTTGAGTATCAGCCAGCCCCTTCTGACGGTAGGATTACTAAAGTCAAGCATGACATTCGCCAGTTCCGACTTCGTTACAACATTGCCCAATGTATCTATTATACTGGCAACCTTGTCATCGACGGCTGATAAAGATTTACGCAAATCAAGCAAGTCTTGTGTGTTCTGGGTTGTTTGCAAAGATAGTTGGAGATATTCCCTCTGCCCCAACAACGGCTGGTTGTCAACAATGTAGTCCTTCATCTGCTTGAAGATGCGAATCAATGCCTTACTTTGCTTGGTTGCCAACTCACCTTTCAAGACGGTCATGAGCATATATATTCCTTGTTCCGTAAAGGCATAGGGGTTGTATCGGCGACCGCCCCAACTTGAGGTGGAATTTTTGCACCTCAAGATTTCGCACTCTTCATTGGTCAACTGAAACATGAAGTCTTGCTCGAACTTCTCAATATTGTTCTTGACCTGACGGTTAAAATCCTTGGTTCTATATCCGTAGATTTTAGCCAAATCCATATCAAGCATTACGCGAACACCCCGGACGTAGTATATAACCCCTTTCAGATATTCGGCATTGACTTCTTCTGCGATAATGTCTTTATCCATATTCGTAAGCTATTATGTTCGTATTTTCTTTAGTCTGCTTTGGTAAGGTACTCCGCCATTCATTTAATATGTCCGTTCCACGGTCTTTATATCCCTGCTTTTCTGGGCTCCAATGGTTGGGGCTAATGGAAAGCTCACTTGCCGCCTTGATGTCTTTCTTTCCGTCACGCAGGCGGAAATAGATGATGGCTTTGGTCTCCAAATCATTCTTCTTTGCCGTTTTTCGTATGAATGCAGTCACTTTCATAAGCTTCGATTCTATTTCTGGATTGAACACTACAAAGATAGTGAATTGTTCCCGTTTATCCCAAATTCATTTCAATCCAATTAAATTGAATCACTTTTATGTTCTGATATAAATATTTAATAATTAGTTTAAACTTCATCGTTTTGCTATTTAAACTGATTGTTCTAGATTTAATATTTCAAATGCGGGTCTGGGTACGAGCAAAATCGGCTAAGCAATTGAATGTCAATGCTTGGCCGATTTTATTTTAATGAATATCCGCATTTTGCCCAATTACTCCCTTGCAAATGAAACTATGCTTCAACCGCGATAGAAGCAAGGATAAATAGTGAAGTATCCAATAATACTTGGCCATAGAAGCAAGGATACTTTGAAGGCGGAAGCTTACCATAAAAATGCTTCTTATTTCCTGTTGGGGGAATTGAGGATATTCATATTTATTTTATATCCATAAGGAAAGGCACGCTTAATTACTAACAATCATTAAAACAGAGGGGAAGGACGCAAGGTTTGCGGGAAAACGACATTTCATGGATAAGAAATAAAAACAGAAACAGCTATGACGATACGTAAACTATTGATGGGAGGCATCGTGGCGTTGGCCACGGCCTCTGTGATGACCTCTTGCGACGACTGGGACGACACCTACTACGTGTTCCCCTATCAGGCCAACGCCATGGTAACGGTGAAGACCGCCAACGACGGCGACTGGTATATGCAACTGGACGACGAGACAACGCTCTACGCCACCAACATGCACCAGGCTCCCTACGACAAGGAAGTAAGGGCGCTGGTGAACTGCTATGAGGTAAGGGGAGACGCCAACGGCTACACAAAGGCGGTATACGTAAACTGGATAGACAGCTTCTTGACTAAGCCCGCCGTGGTAAAACCCACCGGCGACATAGAGAAAACCTATGGCAACGACCCCATAGAAATAGTGAAAAGCTGGATGACAGTGGCCGAGGACGGCTATCTGACACTCAGGATACGCACCCTATGGGGTAGCAACAACCAGCCTCACTACATCAATCTGCTAACAGGATTGAACCCCGACAACCCCAACGAGGTGGAGTTGCGCCAAAACGCCAATGGTGATACGCAAGGCCACTGGGGCGACGCGCTCGTGGCGTTTAAGCTTAAAGACTTGCCCACCAATGGAAAGAAGACCATCACCGTAAAATATAACTCCTATAGCGGTGAGAAGAAAGTGGACTTTACGTTCAGCCAAGGCAGCGTGGCCCAAGACAATGAGGAAATAGAGCGTGCGCCCTACTCCGCCCGGATGAAGTAATTAGCTTTCAACCTGACTATAAAAAGACCGCCGAGACTTGGTTCCCCAACCAGAGGAGCCTGTCTCGGCGGTCTTGCGTTCATGCCATCATCGCGGGAAGTCAAGTTGGCGGCCTTTCCAAAACAAGTTATTTCCCGACGCGAAATAAGTTATTTTCTTAGGCAAAACAAGTTGTTTTCCCAAGCAAAATAACTTGAATTCATGACCAAAATAAGTTGTTTCGCAAAAGCGGTGAATAAGGATGCCCAAACAAATCCAATCACTCCCCCAAGCGAACTGGCGATAAAACGAAAGAGGCAGGCCTCAGTGGCCTGCCTCTTTCGTTTAAATGAATGTCCGAGATAGGTTAATCCATCTCCTCGTCTGCCTCGTAACCGCCCATCTCCCGGATGGCGTTCTTCAGCATGGTGTATTGCTGGAAGAGGTCATGCACAGGCAAATGCTCGTCGTCGTGCATCGGGCTCTTCAGGTAGAAGGATAGCCACGTCTGTATGCCACCCTTGCCGGCGCGCGCTCCCAGGTCGGCCAGCAACGCCAAATCCAACAACAGGGGAGCGGCCAATATGGAGTCGCGGCAGAGGAAGTCCACCTTGATTTGCATGGGGTAGCCCATCCAGCCGAAGATGTCTATGTTGTCCCATCCCTCCTTATCGTCGTTGCGGGGAGGATAGTAATTGATGCGCACCTTGTGGAAGATGTCGCTGTAGAGGTCGGGATACTCGTCTGCCTTCAGGATGGTGTCTATCACGCCCAGCTTGCTCACTTCCTTGGTCTTGAAATTCTCGGGCACGTCGAGCACCAAACCGTCCCTGTTGCCCAGGATATTGGTGCTGAACCATCCGCTCACGCCCAGCATGCGGGTGCGGAAAGCGGCCGAAAGCACGGTCTTCATCATGGTCTGGCCCGTCTTGAAGTCCTTGCCGGCGATAGGCACTTGTCGCTGTTCGGAGAACTGCCACATAGCGGGAATGTCCAGGCAAGTGTTGGGAGCGCCCATCACGAAAGGCGCGCCCTCGGCGATAGCGGCATAGGCATAGCACATGGAAGGAGCTATATGCTCACGGTCGTCGGCCTTCATGGCAGCCTCGAAAGCCTCCAAGCTGTCGTGCACCTCAGCGCAGCGGGGAATATAGATTTCCGTGCTGGCGGCCCAAACCACCACCACGCGGCTGCAACCATGCTTCTCCTTGAAGTCACGGATATCTTGGCGCACCTGCTCCATCAGCTCCCAGCGGGTAGCCTGAGGGTCTTTCACCCACGTGCCATCCAAGGCTTTCACGTAATTGGGGTCATATACGCCCTTCATGGGCACTATCTTCTCCAGTTCCTCCTTTACGGGATAGATGTCGCGGTCACGCAACACCTCGGCGTGCATGGCACTCTCGAAGGCGTTATCGGGCAAGATGTCCCACGCGCCCAGCTCTACATCGTTGAGCGTAGGCATAGATACAATCTCGGACACGGTCTTGTATTGTGCCTCCGCACCCTTGCCCACGCGTATTTTCGCCATTTGGGTGATAGAGCCAACGGGCTTGCCCAGCCCCTTGCGAATCATCAACACTCCCGTGATAAACGTGGAACTCACAGCACCCAGGCCTACGCACAGGATGCCCAACTTGCCTTCTGAAGGCTTTACATTAGTTTGCTTCATATCGTAATTATAGTTTGTTATAGCGTCGCCTTTAAGCTAGAGAATCCCGCCCTGCCCATCCGCCTTCGCGAGGAAAGCGGACACGCATACGGGAGTCAGCCCACAAAAGTACAAAAAAACTTTCACGAAAAAATGTTTTTCACATTATTTTAACGATTATACCCGCTTTTCCTCGCCAAGGGAAGATAGTCACCCAGGGGTTCTCCACGGCTTCTCTCTCCGTATGCCATGGAATTGCCCCATGCATACAGAGGAGAAGGGCGGCAATCTAAACTCACCGTGAGAAGGAATATTTACATGTCGGCGAATATACATATATAATTTCATGCTGCCGGAAGTACAGTATCCTTTCCAGTACCGGCCTACTGGTACTGGAGTTTCAGCTAGCTGGTACTGGAGTTTCACTTAGCTGGTACTAGGAGAGCAATACTACTGACTCTCAAAAGGAGTAAGTACTGGATGCCGCCAGGAATGAAAGCATGCTCCCATGGAAGAAGGATTGGCGGCGGAAAGACACATATGCGCCAATGCCGAACATTGGTGTTTCGTATGTTTTTTCCGATTTTTCTTGGAGGCTTTAATTATTTTTCATATCTTTGGGGTATATTTTACGAACTATAAACATATAGGCTATGAAAAAGACCATTTTATTCTCCCTCCTGATATTGGCACTTGGCTGCCAAACAGCCCTAGCCCAAGAAATACGCGGAAAAATCGTAAATGAACAGGGAAAAAACATGCAATTCGTGAATTGTGTATTGAGGAACACCGCGGACGGTTCCTATATAGCCAGCGCGGTGACTAACGCCGAGGGCGAATTCAGCCTGCAAAGCACCGCCAGGGACTGCACGCTGAGCTTGAGGATGCTGGGCTTCGTAAGCAAGAAGATGGAATGTGAGGCGGGAAACCTGGGCACCATATTGCTGCGCAGGGAAACCAAGCCATCGGACGAAGAAGAGGACGGCATGAATTTTCCCCCTGTGGTGATGAACCGCGACACCATGACCTACCACATAGACCATAAGCCGATGGAGGGGAGGAAAAGGCCCGCACTGTTCATAAAAGACAGCACGCTGGTCTACAACATAGACCAAATCCCCTTCAAGAAGACTTTTGCCAACGCCAAGGAACTGGTAAAGGCGTTGCCGTCAGTGGTAAGCCCTGACGGGAGCAGCCTGAATGTAGTGGGGGCAGAGCACACCACGCTCATCGTGTCAGGCTCTTTCGAAGCACCTGATGGCCCCTATAACATCCTGGAGAGCCTGCCCGCTGAAAAGGTGAAGCGAGTAATCGTGGAATATGGAGACGGCCCCACAGAAGGCTGGCCTTTCGCTGCCGGCGCGACGCTCAACCTGATATTGAGAAGAAAGTAACAAGGCTTATTGGCAACCTAAGCCTGCCAACAAATCGGACATAACGAACCCGTAGAGAGGCAAATGCGCGTCTCTACGGTTTTTTGTTGCCCAAGATACATACAATACATCATGGAGCGACGAAAAGTTAGGGAACGCTCCCAAACAAGGCAATAAAAGGCCACGGCGGCCTTGATTTGGGACGGGCATAAAAGAATACGTCCCCACGGCTTTCAAGGCCGTGGGGACGCTTTATGAGGGAATTTCCCGTAAAAGGGAGACTAGTCGTTGAGCTTAGCGCAGATAAACTCGCGGTTGAGACGGGCAATATTGGAAATAGTCTCGTTCTTGGGGCATACAGCCTCACAAGCACGCGTATTGGTGCAGTTACCAAATCCCAGCTCGTCCATGCGCTTGATCATGGCCTTGGCACGCTTGGCTGCCTCGGGACGGCCTTGGGGCAACAAGGCCAACTGGCTCACCTTGGAGCTGACAAACAACATGGCTGAACCATTCTTGCAAGCTGCCACGCAAGCGCCACAGCCTATGCAGGTAGCGCAGTCCATGGCCTCGTCAGCGTTCTCCTTGGGTATCAAGATGGCGTTGGCATCCTGTGCCTGACCTGTACGCACACTGGTATAACCGCCGGCCTGGATAATCTTGTCGAAGGCGGAGCGGTCTACCATGCAATCCTTGATGACAGGGAAACCAGCGGAACGCCAAGGCTCCACGGTGATAACATCGCCATCGTTGAAACGACGCATATACAACTGGCAGGTGGTGGCGCCACGCTCGGTCTTGCCATGAGGCGTACCATTAATATATAGAGAGCACATGCCGCAAATACCCTCACGGCAGTCGTGGTCGAAAACGAAAGGCTCTTGGCCTTCGTTGATCAACTCCTCGTTGAGGATGTCGAGCATCTCCAGGAACGAAGTATCATCGGGGATGTCCTTCATCTCTCTTGTATCGAAATGACCCTTCTCGTGGGGGCCGTTCTGCTTCCAATACTTCAGTGTGAAACTTATATTCTTAGCCATAGTCTGATTAATTCTTATAGTTACGTGTTTGTACCTTGATTGCCTCATACTCCAGCGGTTCCTTGATAAGCACAGGAGCCACCTCGTCCTTGCCCTGGTATTCCCAGCAGCCTACGTAGAAGAAGTGTTCGTCATCACGCTTAGCCTCTCCCTCTTCGGTCTGGTGCTCCTCACGGAAGTGGCCACCGCAGCTTTCCTCACGGTGCAAAGCGTCATAAGCAATCAACTCTCCCATGATGAGGAAATCACGCAGATGGATAGCTTTGTCCAGCTCGGTGTTGAGACCCTCTTTCTGGCCAGGGATGAAAAGGTTCTTGTTGAACTCGTCACGCAGCTCGGCAATCAGCTTCAAGCCTTCCTCCAGACCAGCCTTGGTACGACCCATGCCAACGTGCTCCCACATGATATGGCCCAACTCCTTGTGGATAGAGTCTACTGAGCGCTTGCCCTGGATGCCCATCAAACGGTCAATCTCAGCCTGCACGCCCTTCTCTGCCTCCTCAAACTCAGGCAGGTCGGTAGAAAGACGAGGCCAAATAGCCTGGTCTGCCAGGTAATTCTGGATAGTATAAGGCAATACGAAATAACCATCGGCCAAGCCCTGCATCAAAGCGGAAGCGCCCAAACGGTTTGCGCCATGGTCGGAGAAGTTGCACTCTCCGATAGCGAACAGGCCAGGAATGGTAGTCATCAACTCATAGTCAACCCAGATGCCGCCCATGGTATAGTGTACGGCGGGGAATATCATCATGGGGTTGTCATAAGGACTAACGTCAGTAATCTCTTCATACATATCGAAGAGGTTGCCATAGCGAGCCTCTATCTCAGCACGGCCAAGACGGTTGATACTCTCAGAGAAATCAAGGAACACTGCCAAGCCAGTGTTGTTTACGCCATATCCCTTGTCGCAACGCTCCTTAGCGGCGCGGGATGCAACATCGCGGGGAACCAAGTTACCGAAGGCCGGATAACGACGCTCCAAATAGTAGTCGCGGTCTTCCTCAGGAATATCCTTGCCTTGCAAGGTGCCTGCCTGCAACTTCTTAGCGTCCTCCAACTTCTTGGGCACCCAGATACGGCCGTCGTTACGCAAAGACTCTGACATCAAGGTCAGCTTGCTCTGCTTATCACCATGAACAGGAATACAAGTGGGGTGAATCTGCACGTATGAGGGATTGGCAAAGTAAGCGCCCTTGCGATAGCACTGAACAGCGGCGGTACAGTTGCAGCCCATAGCGTTGGTGGAAAGGAAATAAGTGTTGCCATATCCACCCGTTGCGATAACAACAGCATTGGCACTGAAACGCTCCAGCTTACCACTTACCAAATTCTTGGCGATGATACCGCGGGCACGGCCGTCCACCACCACCAAGTCTTCCATCTCATAGCGGGTGTAAAGTTTCACCTTGCCGGCCTCTACCTGGCGGCTTAAGGAAGAATAAGCACCCAACAACAGCTGCTGACCTGTCTGTCCCTTGGCATAGAAAGTACGACTTACCTGAGCGCCACCGAAAGAACGGTTGGCCAACATGCCGCCATACTCACGGGCAAAAGGCACGCCCTGTGCCACACACTGGTCGATAATGTCATTGGAGACTTCCGCCAAACGATAGACATTTGCCTCGCGGGCACGATAGTCACCACCCTTTACCGTATCATAGAACAAACGGTAAACGGAGTCACCATCATTCTGGTAGTTCTTGGCGGCATTGATACCTCCCTGGGCGGCAATAGAGTGCGCGCGACGGGGAGAGTCTTGTATGCAGAAGTTAAACACATTGAAGCCCATTTCGCCTAAAGAGGCGGCTGCGGAAGCACCAGCCAAGCCCGTACCTACCACAATAACATCCAACTTCAGCTTGTTCTTAGGGTTCACCAAACGTTGGTGAGCCTTGTAGTTAGTCCATTTCTCAGCTACTGGACCCTCTGGTATTCTGGAATTTAATGTTTTAGCCATAATATATCAAGTTTACTCATTCACATTAAATTAATACATACTCAAGCTAGGTGCGCAATGGAAGGCAAAAGCCAGCACCACGAGCAGGAAGCAAACCATCAGAATGGTGGTATACACCAAACCGATAGCCTTCCAACGGTTGAACCATATCTTGCCGTTGATGCCCAGCGTCTGCATCGCGCTCCAGAAACCGTGAGAGAGGTGGAACCAAAGAGCTACCAACCAGATGATGTAGAGCACTACATAGACAGGATTGGTAAACGTGTCTTGGATGAAAGCGAATCCATCAGCGGGATGATGACCCACGCTCATGCCGGTAAGCTCAGCGAACATCATGTTAAACCAGAAGTTGAACAAATGCAGCAACAAGCCCAGCACTACGACAATACCCAACACGAGCATGTTTTGGCTGGCCCACTCTACCTTCTCAGGTTTAGCGGTCACGGCATAACGCTCATTGCCACGGGCATTACGGTTTTGTGCAGTCAGGATAAAAGCGTAAACGATGTGAATCACGGCTAATGCCGCAAGACCCAAGGTAGCAACCAAAGCGTACCAGTTGGCTCCCAGCAATTCACAAATACCATTGTAAGCTTCACCTGAGAAAAGTGCAACGACGTTCATGGCGCAGTGGAACGTCAGGAAAAGAATTAGCGCGATACCGGTTACCGACATCACTACTTTCCTACCAATAGATGAATTGATTAACCACATAAATGATTGAAATTAAATTATTTAAAGTTTAAAATTACGCTACGCTGCTGTCGCTCGTGTTTTCTGGCAACGATAATGGCGGCCCAAATACCTTGATTTAGGTATCAAGCCCCGCTGTATCGTGCTGCAAAAATACGATATTTTAATGATTAATCAAAGGCTTTTCCCCAAAAATTCAATTTTATTTCTTACTTTCGCGCAAAAATAGTTACGCTGGTATATGGTTTCCAACTACGACGTGATAGTGATTGGTGGCGGGCATGCTGGATGTGAGGCCGCCGCCGCGGCAGCCAAAATGGGCGCGAAAACTTGTTTGGTGACAATGGACATGAACAAGATAGCCCAAATGAGTTGCAATCCTGCCATCGGCGGTATAGCAAAGGGGCAAATAGTCAGGGAAATTGACGCATTGGGCGGACAGATGGGTATCATCACCGACCAGACGGCTATCCAATTCCGCATGTTGAATATCGGAAAAGGCCCTGCCGTATGGAGCCCCCGCGCACAATGCGACAGGGGGAAATTCATTTGGGCTTGGCGTACGGCCTTAGACCACACACCCAACCTGCACATTTGGCAAGACCAAGCCGAGGAATTAATCGTGGAAAAAGGGGAAGCCGTAGGCATTCGTACCATATGGGGTATGGAGATGCGCGCCAAGAGCATCGTGGTATGCGCAGGAACATTTCTCAACGGGCTGATGCACGTGGGCAGAAAGCAAGTGGAAGGCGGCAGATGCGCCGAACCAGCAGTACATCACTTCACGGAAAGCATCACAAGATGGGGCATTTGCTCAGAAAGAATGAAAACGGGCACGCCTGTTCGCATAGACAAGCGCAGCGTACACTTCGAAGACATGGAGGAACAGCCTGGAGATAAAGATTTCCATCAATTCTCTTATATGGGCAAGCACAGAGCCTTGAAACAACTCCCCTGCTGGACATGCTTCACGAATAGCGAAGTGCATGAAACCTTGCGGGCAGGATTGGCAGACTCTCCGCTCTATAATGGCCAAATCAAAAGCACCGGGCCACGCTATTGCCCCTCTATAGAGACCAAGCTCGTGACCTTTCCCGACAAAGAGCAGCATCCTCTTTTCCTTGAGCCCGAAGGAGAGGAGACTAATGAGATGTACCTAAATGGCTTCTCTTCCAGTATGCCCATGGACGTGCAACTGGACGCCATTCACAAGATACCTGCGTTAAGAGACGCTGTCATCTATCGTCCAGGGTATGCCATAGAGTACGACTATTTTGACCCAACACAATTAAAAAACACGTTGGAATCGAAGATTTTGCCTGGCCTATTCTTAGCGGGACAGGTAAACGGTACCACAGGTTATGAGGAAGCAGGGGGACAAGGGTTGGTAGCGGGCGTAAACGCCGCCATCCATTGCTTTGGGGGCAATCCATTGGTAATGGGAAGGGACGAGTCTTATATTGGCGTTCTCATCGACGACTTGACTACAAAAGGCGTGGATGAGCCCTATCGCATGTTTACCTCAAGAGCAGAATATCGCATCTTGTTGCGACAAGACGACGCAGACGCACGCCTCACGGAACGAGCTTACCGATTGGGCATAGCCAGCAGAGAGCGTTACGAATGGTGGCTGGAGAAGAAAGAAGCCATCGATAGAATCATTACTTTCTGCGAAAATCATCCCGTGAAGCCTATCGAAGTAAACGCACGACTAGAACAGCTTGGCACCACTCCGCTGCGCGCGGGATGCAAATTGATAGACCTTATCGTCCGTCCACATCTCAATCTCAAAAATCTTTCTGAGCTAATACCCGCGCTCAAAGAAGAATTGGAACGTCCGCTGAACCGAAAAGAGGAAATTGCGGAGGCAGCGGAAATAAGAATGAAATATAAAGGATACATTGAGCGGGAAAAGATAGTCGCCGACAAGATGCGCCGACTGGAGAACATCAAGATAAAAGGACGCTTCAACTATGAAGAGTTGCATGAGATCTCCACCGAAGGAAGGCAGAAACTGCAGCGCATAGACCCCGAGACACTTGCCCAAGCCAGCAGAATACCAGGCGTGTCTCCTAGCGACATCAACGTACTCTTGGTGCTATTGGGCAGATAATTCCGCAGGCTGGCACTGAAGGCTATCGCCAGCCATCCAAATCAAACAAAAACATCAGACAAAAATAAAACAACATGAACAAGCAATTACTTTTGGACAATCTGCGTTGCATACACGATTGGCCCATCAAGGGGGTGAACTTCCGTGATGTCACCACCCTATTCCAAAACCCCGATTCCTTGAAAGAGATTTGCGATGCCCTTTACGACATCTACAAAGACAAAGGCATCACCAAGATTGTAGGCATAGAGTCGCGCGGCTTCGTGATGTCTTCCGCCTTGGCAGTACGCCTAGGCGCAGGCATTGTCTTGTGCAGGAAGCCCGGCAAATTGCCTTGCGACACCGTGCAGGAAAGTTACGCCAAGGAATACGGCATGGACACGATAGAAATCCACAAAGACGCCATCAGCGAAAATGATGTCATCTTGTTGCACGACGACTTGCTGGCCACGGGCGGCACCATGAAAGCTGCCTGCAACCTGGTAAAGCGTTTCCATCCCAAGAAGATATATTGCAACTTCATCATAGAGTTGGTCAACGAGAATATGCATGGCAGGGATGTCTTCGACAAAGACGTGGAAGTGTCCTCCTTATTGCAAGTGTAAAACGTTCCACGTGAAACGAAACACTTCGAAATCCTAGCGGGAATAGGCATTCTGGCAAGTGAAACACGAAAAAGAGCAAGATAGGCTGGCAAGGCTAAAGAACATTGTGGCCAACATGCCAGAGAAGCCCGGCAGTTACCAATTCTATGACGAGGCACACATTATTATATATGTGGGCAAGGCCAAGTCTTTGAAACGCCGGGTGGCCTCCTATTTCCACAAAGAGGTAGATAGGTATAAGACGCAGCTGTTGGTTTCCCGCATCCACGACATATCTTACACCGTGGTGAATACGGAGGAAGACGCGCTATTATTAGAGAACAGCCTCATCAAGAAATACAACCCTCGCTACAACGTGTTGTTGAAAGACGGGAAAACATACCCTAGCATCTGCGTCACCAATGAGCCTTTCCCTAGGATTTTCAGCACACGCCACATCAACCGCAAGTTTGGCACCTATTATGGCCCATACCCGCATGTGGGTGCGATGAAAGCTATTCTTGAGCTTATCAAGAAGCTCTACAAGCCCCGCACGTGCAGATTTCCCCTCACGGGAGAGTCTATCACCGCGGGGAAATATCGCCCTTGCCTGGAATACCACATCCATAATTGTGGCGCGCCCTGCATTGGGAAGCAAAGCCTAGAGGAATACATGGAGAATATCCGTCAGGCCAGGGAAATCCTCAAGGGCAACACACGGGAGGTGAGCAAGCTGCTCTATGACATGATGATGGAGGAAGCCTCTCAATTACGCTTTGAGCAAGCAGAGGAATTAAAGCAAAAGCATCTGTTGCTGGATGATTTCGTAAGCAAGAGCGAGGTAGTTAGCCACACCATCACCGACGTGGACGTATTCACCATCATTGATGATGACAGCAAGAAAAACGCCTACATCAATTATATACATGTGAAGAATGGCTCCATCAACCAAAGTTTCACGTATGAATACAAGCGCAAGCTGGACGAGAGCGACCAAGAACTGCTCTTGACGGCCATTCCGGAAATCAGGGAACGCTTTCACAGCACGGCCAAAGAGATTATCGTCCCCTTTGAGATGGACTGGAAAATGAAAGACGCCACCTTTTTCATTCCACAAAGAGGCGACAAGAGACACCTCCTGGAGCTATCCGAGATGAACGGGAAACAATATAAAGTGGACCGCCTAAAACAGGCGGAAAAACTGAATCCTGAACAGAGGCAGACACGCTTGATGAAGGAGTTGCAAGACAAGCTCAAGCTCCCCAAGTTGCCCTATCAAATAGAATGCTTCGACAACAGCAACATATCGGGTACGGACGCGGTGGCAGGCTGTGTGGTGTTCAAGGCCATGAAGCCTTCCAAGAAAGACTACCGAAAATACAATATCAAGACCGTAGTAGGACCGGACGATTACGCTTCCATGCAAGAAGTGGTAAGAAGGCGTTACGCCCGCATGGTTGAAGAGCAGACTCCCCTGCCCGACCTTATCATCACCGATGGCGGAAAAGGCCAAATGGAAGTAGTAAGAGAAGTTGTCGAGGACGAGTTAGGGCTGCGTATTCCCATAGCCGGACTGGCGAAAGACGACAAGCATCGCACCAACGAACTGCTATACGGCTTCCCGCCCAAGGTGATTGGCATGAAGACCGATAGCGACCTCTTCCATGTGCTCAGCCAGATACAGGATGAGGTACACCGCTTTGCCATCTCCTTCCATAGGGACAAACGCTCAAAAAGGGCGTTACACTCTGAGCTGGACGACATCAAGGGCATAGGCCCCAAGGCCAAAGAGGCATTGCTCAAGCGGCTGAAGAGCATAAAACGTGTCAAAGAAGCAGATTTAGAGACACTTACAGAGGTATTAGGGCCTGCGAAAGCCAACGTCTTATATCAATTTTATCATGCTAATGATATAGCCGCGGCATCCCAACAACAAAAATAAAGGAGGACTTTTACTTTATATTGTCTTCGATTCGCGCACTTTTCCCTTGCGGGAGAAGACAGGCGGCATCTCAACAATAAAAACAAAAAGCGAGCTTTTTATTTTGTATTGTCTTCGATTTGCACACTTTTCCCTTACAGGGAGAAGATAGGCGGCATCTCAACAATAAAAACAAAAAGCGAGCTTTTTATTTTGTATTGTCTTCGATTTGCACTATCTTTGCATCAATAGAAAACCCATTATGAGAATTGTCATACAGAGAGTGTCAAAAGCCTCCGTCACCATCGCGGACAAGGTGAAGTCGGCCATCGGAAAAGGCTATCTTATTCTCCTCGGCATAGAGGAAACAGATAGTTCGGCCGACGTGGATTGGCTGGTAAGAAAAGTGATTGGCCTGCGCGTTTTCGATGACGAGCAAGGTGTGATGAACCGCTCTATCATGGACGTAGGGGGCGAAATACTGGTCATCTCGCAGTTCACCCTCTTCGCCTCCTACAAGAAGGGGAACCGACCCAGCTGGCTACGAGCCGCGAGACATGAGATTTCCGTGCCCCTCTATGAAGAGTTTTGCCGGAAACTAAGCCAGGAACTGGGCAAGCCCGTAGGCACGGGAGAGTTTGGCGCCTATATGCAGGTGGAACTGCTCAATGATGGCCCCGTGACAATCTGTATGGACACAAAGAACAAGGAGTAAGCCATGACCATCAAGGAAGCTCAACTCACTGTGGATCAGTGGATAAAAGAACATGGAGTGCGCTATTTCAATGAACTTACCAATATGGCCTGCCTCACGGAAGAGGTGGGCGAGTTGGCCAGGGTCATAGCGCGCACCTATGGAGAACAAAGTTTCAAGCCTGGCGAAAAGCCCAACTTGGGGGAAGAGATGGCCGACGTGCTTTGGGTATTGCTCTGCCTGGCCAACCAAACGGGCGTGGACTTGACGGAAGAGCTGCGCAAAAGCCTCGAGAAGAAGACAAAGCGCGACGGGCGGAGACATCTCGACAACCCCAAATTGAGAGCCTCTGAGAGCGATTAAATGACCTCCAGGGCGACACGAAAGCGTCACGTTCCGAACTGAACGCGAATTATAAACCAAAAACATACTATTATGACTACAAACCAACACGAACACGATTGCGATTGCCAGCACCACCACGAGGAACTGAGCAAGTATGACGAAGCGTTGCTGCGCTATAACACCAACCTGGACGACCAAGAGGTAAGCGACACCGTCCATAAGCTGCTAGAGGAAAAAGCCACCGAGAACAACACATTGGAAGTGAAGAAATTCCTACTGGGCAGCGTGGAACTGACCTCCCTGCGCACCACCGACAACGACGAGAGCGTCTTGGCCATGGTGGAGAAAGTAAACCGCTTCGCCCACGACTACCCTTCCCTACCCCACGTGGCCACCATCTGCACCTATCCCAACTACGCTGCCTTGATTAACGACAGCCTTGAGGTAGACGGCGTGGAAATCACCAACGTCTGCGGCAGTTTCCCCTCTTCACAGACCTTCCTGGAAGTGAAAGTGGCCGAGACAGCCCTCGCCGTGAAAGACGGGGCTACCGAAGTGGACATCGTCATGGCCGTGGGCAAGTTCCTGAGCGGTGACTATGAGACGGTCTGCGACGAGATACAGGAGCTGAAATCCATTTGCGGCGAGCGTCCGCTCAAGGTAATCCTGGAGACGGGCTGCCTCGGTTCTTGCGCCAATGTCAAGAAAGCGGCCATCCTGGCCATGTACGCCGGCGCTGATTATATCAAGACATCCACGGGCAAGGAGAAAGTGTCAGCCACGCCAGAAGCCGTTTACGTGATGTGCCAGGCCATCAAGGAGTACTACGAAGAGACGGGCATCCAGATAGGGCTCAAGCCCGCGGGTGGCATCAACACCGTGATGGATGCCGTCAATTACTACACCATCGTCAAGGAAGTGCTGGGCAAGGAATGGCTTACGAATAAGTGGTTCCGCCTGGGCACCTCTCGCCTCACCAACTTGCTTATCAGCGAGATAGTGGGCAAAGAGGTGAAATACTTCTAGAAGCCACCTCCCACGACCGGGAAAAGCCCGTTTCCGCCGCCGTAAGGCACTTCCCCGGAGGGATGAAAACTCCTGCCTCAAACGCGATAGCAGCGCGCCAACCGCCACGCTGCTATCGCGTTTCCATTTTTACCCCAAGTCGGCCATGATACTTCAACCCAAATCATTAGACCGCCCAAGGTTCTTTTCCCTTTCTTGTGTACAGCTCTTCGGAATTATTGGATACTTTGCCATTTACCCAAGGGTAGTTTGCCGTTCACCCAAGGGTACTTCGGCAAGTAAGTAATGATACTTTTCCGAGGTTTCTGAATCCAAAAAGCAGGGCTTGTTTTTGGGGGTTCAAAACAACTTGTTTTGCGTCGCGAAATAAGTTAATTTGCCAAGGAAAACAACTTGTTTTGCCGAGGAAAACAAGTTAATTACGAAAAGCGTCAAGATGTTTAGCGGATTTTTCGTATTTTTGCAGGACAAAGAGTACTATGGAGCAACAGAAAACCACATCGACAAGCTATCCTGAGCTCAGTTCCGACTGCCTGCCAGCGAACTTCCTCAGAGAAGAACTACCCCATATATTCCGTCAAGAAGAGGATGGAACCGAGGGGAAACTGCGCGTGCTTTCCCTTTTCTCGGGTTGCGGCGGCATGGACTTGGGTTTTGAGGGCCATTTCATCGCCAACCGCAAGTCGTTTGCCGCCAATGACGAGCGCATCGAGCGGGTCATCAACGACGACTGGTTGCTATTGCGCCCTACCCGCTTCCAGACCGTTTTCGCCAACGATATCCTGCCCGAGGCCAACGTGGCGTGGAATGCTTACATGCGCCGCTTCGGCTATTCCCCGGAGATATACCACTGCCAAAGCGTCGTGGAACTGGTGAAAGCCCAACAGACGGGGGCGGACATCTTCCCGCGAGACATCGACGTGGTAACGGGAGGCTTTCCCTGCCAAGACTTCAGCGTGGCGGGGAAGCGACAAGGATTTGACTCCCTGAAGGACGACAAAGGGCAATCGCGCACGGCCGACAAGCCCTCGGAGGAAACCCGCGGCAAGCTCTATTACTGGATGAAACAGGTAATAGACATCACGCGGCCAAAGATATTCGTGGCCGAAAACGTAAAGGGACTGGTCAACCTGGGCAACGTGAAAGACATCATACAACAGGATTTCGCCAGCGCAGACGGCAATGGCTACATCGTATTGCCGCCAAAAGTGCTCCACGCCGGCAACTACGGCGTGCCCGAAACCCGCGAGAGAGTCATCTTCATTGGTATTAGAAGAGACGCGCTCAGGCCTGAAGCCATCGAGGCTTTGGAGTCGGAAGTCATCCCAGCGGAATATGACCCCTACCCCATTCCTACCCACGCCGGCAACATCAAGGGAGAAAACTTATTGCCAGCGGTCACCACCAGGGACGTATTGAAAGGCCTCAGGGAGCCGGACGAGACCATAGACGAGTCACAACGCTATTATTCTGGGGCGAAATACCTCCGCAATGGCTCTCAGGGACAGACGGAAATCAACCTGGATGGCATGGGACCCACGATTCGCTCAGAACATCACGGCAACATAGAATACCGCCGGCTGTCGGCAGAACATGGCGGAAAGCAAGCCGCAGAACTGGCCAAGGGACTGAAGGAACGCCGCCTCACCCCAAGAGAATGCGCCCTGATACAAACCTTCCCGCCCGACTACCCCTTCGTGATAAGAAAGGAGAGCGAGAGAAGATTTATCCTTAGCCCCAGTGGCGCTTACAAAGTGATAGGCAACGCCGTGCCCCCCGTATTGGCATTCCACTTGGCCACCCGCCTGGAGAGCCTCTGGCCCATCTACTTCAACGCCCCAAAAGCATAGCGACACCCTGGCAAAAGCCCATGGAGAGACATCTGCGCACCGCTGCCTCTCACCTCCTTGAAGCGGACGATATATACCATTTTCGTTAAACAGCGTGTTTTATTCTTATAATAAGTTAACAAACGGGGGGGGTAAAAGTTAATTCATTATATTCGCGACAGAAACACCCGGCAGGGGTAATGACGCAAACGACCCAGAACGAAAACCTTAAGAATTAACCCATAAAACTAAGAAAACATGCTGAAAAAAACAGGAATTTTATTGTTAGCCCTGGTCACCATGACGCTCGTTTCATGTGACAAGGTAATGCAAAACCTGGGTGGAATGAAGATGGACTCACCCGAAGTGTTGGAAAAGGCCAAGGAACTGGCCAAGTCGCAATTTGATGCCTCCAAGTGGAAGATAGTGTCGGTGGACTGGGACGAGGAAAGCGGTCAAGGAGAATTGGAGGGAAACGTCACTTCCATACGCTTCTATATGATAGACCAAGACGGCAAGGCCTGGCAGCAGACTTTCATCGCCTCATTAGGCTGGAAAGCCGGCGACCTGGACGAGACTCCTTTTGCCAAAGGCGACAAGCTTGACAATCCCAAGGATTACCCCGCCCTGGACCTGGAGAAACTAAGCGGGGAGCAATACACGAAGATGATAGAAGACGCGAAAGCCATGCTTCCCAAGAGCTACAAGTATAAATCCTTGGACATGTTCTCTATCAACACCTACGACAAGGAGCCTATCTCCTTTACGTTGAACGTGGTGGAGGATGGAAAGGAAACCGTCTCGAACGCTGGACGCACTTCCATCGTGTTCTATGAAGTGCGCTTCACGGCCGATGAAAACGGCAAGTTGACCATGAAAGAATAATCACTAAAATACCGCCATATCAGCCCTCGTTCGGGTGATATGGCGGCTTATTCGTTTTACGCGGACAGGCAGACCGCCGCGTTTATTTCTCCCTTTTGATTACGTAATCCAGGTAAGTGCTGAGCGCCAGGTTGATTTGCTCGTCGCGAACATATTGCCGCAGGAAGTCGGAAGCCTCTCTGTGGAAATCCCACATGCGGCTCTCGGCATACTCTATGCCTCCATTCCGCTTGGTAAACTCCACCAGGCGGGCGATTTCATCGGGGGTTATCTCGTTACGCTTCACCTTGCGCGCCAACTCCATCATAGTCTCGTCTTGCGTGTGGCGCAAGGCGTAGAGCACGGGAAGGGTGAGTTTTCCCTCGGCCATGTCGTTTCCCGTGGGCTTGCCGATATCCGAGGAAGGAAAGTAATCAAAGATATCGTCGCGTATCTGGAAGATGATGCCCAGGTTTTGGCCAAACTTCTTGGCGGCCTCGATAGACTCCGCGGGAGCGCCTACGGCTAATGCCCCAATACCGGCGCAAGCCTCAAAGAGGGCGGCGGTCTTCTGTTTGATGACCTGATAGTAAACCTCCTCGGATATTTCACTGTTACGGATATTGGTAAGCTGCAATATCTCGCCGTTGGAAAGAGTGCGTCCCAGCTCAGCCAAATAGCGCACGATGTTCTCGGAATGGGTGCGCGAGACACAAAGCAAGGCGGTGGAAAGGATGTAATCCCCCACCAACACGGCTACCTTATTATCATAGCAGGCATTCACGCTGGCTTGCCCGCGGCGGGAATCACTCTCGTCCACCACGTCGTCATGCACCAACGAGGCGGTGTGGAGCAATTCCAGTCCCACGGCGGCATGCTGCACAACCTCATTGACCCGACCGAAATTGCTGGCCATCAATAGTATCAACATGGGGCGCATGCGCTTCCCCGCCCGCTGGCGTATATGGTCGAGGGCCTGTGACAAGAGGCCGTCGGGATGGCTCATCGATTGGTTGAACAATGCGATGAAATCTTCCATCTCGCTGGCGATAGGCTGCCTGATAATCGACAAATAATCCATAGATATCCGTAATTTGATACAAAATTAATGCTTTTTCCCGTAATTGTAATGGAATTTTTGTAATTTTACGCAGAAAAACGGAATAAATATGGATAAATTGTTTCTTCTTGATGCCTACGCGCTGATATATCGGTCATATTACGCACTGATAAAAACGCCCCGCATCAACTCCAAGGGGCTTAACACGTCAGCCATAATGGGCTTCTGCAATACGCTCAACGAGGTGTTGACCAAGGAAAAACCCACCCACATAGGCGTGGCTTTCGACCACGGACTGACCTTCCGCAATGAGGCGTTCCCTGAATACAAGGCACAAAGAGAACAGACTCCAGAAGACATCCAACGCTCCGTGCCCATCATCAAGGATATACTCTCGGCCTATCGCATCCCTATTCTGCAAGTGGACGGCTATGAGGCCGACGACGTGATAGGCACCATGGCCAAGCGAATGGGAGCGCAAGGCGTGGAAACCTATATGCTTACGCCCGACAAGGACTATGGCCAGCTAGTGGGCGAACACGTCTATATCTTCCGGCCCAGGCATGGCGGCGGTTACGAGACGATGGGTCTCGCGGAAGTGAAAGCGAAGTTTGGCGTGGAGACCAGCGAGCAAGTCATCGACATGCTGGCCTTGATGGGGGACACTGCGGACAACTATCCTGGCTGTCCCGGCGTGGGCGAGGTGACGGCCAGGAAACTCATCAACCAATTTGGAAGCATAGAAGAACTGCTGGCGCATACCGACCAGCTGAAGGGAAAGTTGCGCGAGCGGATAGAAACCCATGTGGAAGACATCAAGATGTCGAAGTACCTGGCCACCATCTGCACCGAGGTGCCCATGGAGACAAGGCTCGACGACCTGCGAATAGAGGAGCCCGACTACGAGAAGCTGTCCGCCATCCTCCAGGAACTGGAGTTCAAGAGCTTCGCGGACAAGATACTTAACAAATCTGAAAAAAGCCAAAAAAAGAAAAATCAACAGCTCGATATATTCGCGGAATTTCAGGCCGAGAGTACGGAAAGTTATAAAAACGAGAGTTTTGAGAGCCTAAAAACGACGGCACACGACTACAAATTGGTTGATAATCAGGACGAAATGCGCCGCATTTGTGACTTTTTCCTTACAAAAGAAATTCTCAGTCTAGACACGGAGACCACTTCCACCAACGCGATAGAGGCCGAATTGGTGGGTTTGAGCTTCTCGGTGAAGGAACACGAGGCATTTTATGTCCCCGTGCCCAGTGAGCGGGAGGAGGCCGAGAAAGTAGTCGCCATCTTCAAGCCCGCCTACGAGAGCGAGCGGATACTGAAGGTGGGACAGAACATCAAGTACGACATCGAGGTGTTGAGCCACTACGGCGTGGAGGTGAGGGGACGGATGTTCGACACGATGATAGCCCACTACCTCCTGCAACCAGAGCTGCGGCACAACATGGACTACATGGCGGAAGTGTATCTCAACTACAAGACCATCCACATAGAGGAGCTGATAGGCCCCAAGGGGAAGCAGCAGGCCAACATGCGGGACCTGCCGCCCGGGGAAATCTATGAGTACGCCGCCGAGGACGCGGACATCACGCTGCGGCTGAAAAACGTCCTGGAGCCGAAGCTGAAGGAAGTGAACGCCGAGCGGCTGTTCTGGGACATCGAGATGCCACTGGTCAACGTGCTGGCGGACATGGAGCTGACGGGCGTGAGGCTGGACACCAAGGCGCTGCAAGAGACTTCCCTGGGACTGGGCAAACGGCTGGAGGAGCTGGAGCAGCGCATCTACCGGCAGGCGGGGCACTCCTTCAACATCGCCTCGCCCAAGCAGGTGGGCGACGTGCTGTTCGACGAGATGAAGCTGGTGGAGAAGCCCCGCAAGACCAAGAAAGGACAGTTCGTCACCAGCGAGGAAGTGCTGCAGCAACTGCGGGGCAAAGCCCCCATCGTGGCCGACATACTGGACTACCGGGGATTGCGCAAGCTCCTGAGTACCTACATAGAGGCCCTGCCCAAGCTGGTGAACCCCAGGACGGGGCACATACACACCTCCTTCAACCAGACCATCACCGCCACGGGAAGGCTCTCCAGCAGCGACCCGAACCTGCAGAACATACCCGTGAGGGACGATGACGGCAAGGAGATACGCCGCTGCTTCATACCCGAGGAGGGCTGCCTGTTCTTCTCCGCCGACTACAGCCAGATAGAGCTGCGCATCATGGCGCACCTGTCGGGAGACGAGAACATGATAGCCTCCTTCAACGGAGGGCACGACATCCACGCCGCCACGGCCGCCAGGATATGGCACAAGCGGATAGAAGAGGTGACCGCCGACGAGCGCAAAAAGGCCAAGCAAGCCAACTTCGGCATCATCTACGGCATCACCACCTTTGGCCTGGCACAGCGCATGAACATCTCCAACAACGAGGCCAAGTCATTGATAGACGGCTACTTCGCCACCTTCCCCAAGGTGCACGAGTTCATGGAGAAGGCCAAGGAGAGCGCCCGCCAGAGGGGATACGCCGAGACCCTCTACCACCGCCGCCGCTACCTGCCGGACATCAACAGCCAGAACGCCACCGTGAGGGGATTCGCCGAGCGCAACGCCATCAACGCCCCCATACAGGGCTCCGAGGCCGACATCATCAAGGTGGCCATGATACGCATACACGACCGCTTCCGCCGCGAGGGCATCCGCAGCAAGATGATACTGCAGGTGCACGACGAGCTCAACTTCTCTGTCCTTCCCGAGGAGAAAGAGTTGGTGGAGCGCGTGGTGATAGAGGAGATGCAAGGTGCCTGCCAGCTCAGCGTGCCCCTGACGGCCGACGCGGGCTGGGGAAGCAACTGGCTGGAGGCGCATTGACCCGCTCCCCCACCCCACCGGCCAACCCCGATTGCACCCGCGGGTAGCGCGGACTACACCTGCGGGTAGCGCGGAAAAGACCGCGGGGCGGCGGCCAAAACAACTTGTTTTGCCCATCAATTCAACTTGTTTTGACAGGCAAAACAACTTGTTTCCGCGAGCAAAACAAGTTGTTTCCCATCGCCTGCCCGCGCGCTATTGGAACAGCTGATCCAGGTACTGGTAGAACTCGGGGCTCTCGCCCACCACTATCTTGGCTATCTTCCCCTCGGGATCCACCACTATCTTCGTGGGGTAGCCCTCCACGGCATAAAGCAGGCTCACGTCAGGGTTTCCCTCGTTGCGCACGTGCAACCAAGGCAGGGCGTGCTTCTCCACCGCGGCCTTCCACACCTCTTCCTTGTCCCGGCAGTCTATGCCGAGTATCTCCATCCTGTCCTTGTATTTCGCGTAATACCTCTTCATGTCGGGAATGCCATGGATGCACCAGCCACACCAGCTGCCCCAGAAGTCCAGCACCACGTACTTGCCGCGCAGGGAGCTGAGCGCGAGCGGCTTGCCCCGCAGGTCGTTCAAGGTGAAGTCGGGAGCCTGCGCGCCCTCCGCTATCCGCTTCTTGTTCTCCTCGAACGTCCGCTCCCTGTGGAAACCTTCCTCGAACACCCGGGCGATGGAGGCGAAAGGCCCTCGCTTCACCCGCTCGGTCAGCGTGGGATACAGCTCCTTCACCCATTCCTCGCCGATGCGGCTGAGTATGAACAAGGACAAGTCGCTGTCCGGATGCTGGCGCACGTAGGCGGCCTGCAGGCTGTCCATCCGGTTCCAGGTGGGCATGAACTCATTGTTGTAAACGTCCTCCGTCATCGCCCTGCGCAGGGAGTCCATCCGCTCTTGGTAGGGGCGGCACGCTTTCTGTATGGGCGCGTAGGCGGCGTTCAGCTCGCTGCCCTCCACCTGCCAGTCCCGCAGGTTGCCCGTCACCCTGAAGTGGTCCCCCGGCAGCAGGGCCAGGAAGACGGTTTTGCTCAACTCCTCCTCCGAGGCGATGAACACGTTGTAGGCCGTGGTGTCCGTCTCCGCCGTGTACGTATACTTGGCTTGGCCGGGCGCGATGGTGTCCACCCTCAGGTTCCTTTGGTCGATTTCCGAGGCGAGATAGGTGCCGATGAACAGGGTGTCGGCCTTCAGTTCCTCCAACTCGAAGTCTATCGTGCCCCTTTGGGCGGTCTGCGCGAAGGCCGTCAACGGCGCGGCGCAAGCCAGCAATAATAATGTCTTTGCTCTCATTGTCCAGTGTTTAAGTATATCTATTCATGTATTCACGGCAAAGTTAGTGATTTTTTTTGACCTCGGCGCGATCCGCGGGCGTTAATCTTCCACCATTTTCCCCCCTCCACGCGCCGCTATCTCGATAATTTCCATTAACTTTGCAGGCGGTTAAACAATACAATAGACAAGACATGGCTTTAAAATGTGGTATAGTGGGACTCCCCAACGTGGGCAAGTCCACGCTGTTCAACTGCCTCTCCAGCGCGAAGGCGCAGGCAGCCAACTTCCCTTTCTGTACGATAGAACCCAACCTGGGCGTGATCACCGTGCCCGACGAGCGGCTCAACAAGCTGGCCGAGCTGGTGCACCCTGGCCGCATCGTGCCCGCCACCTGCGAGATAGTGGACATAGCGGGACTGGTGAAAGGCGCTTCCAAGGGCGAGGGACTGGGCAATAAGTTCCTGGGCAACATCCGCGAGACGGATGCCATCATCCACGTGCTGCGCTGCTTCGACGACGACAACGTGGTGCGCGAGGGCGGAGACCCCGTCAATCCCCTGGCCGACAAGGAGATCATAGACACCGAGCTGCAGCTGAAAGACCTGGAAACCATCGAGGGACAGCTCTCCAAGCAACAGAAGATAGCCTCCGTGGGCAACAACAAGGACGCCAAGATAGCGGTGAGCGTGCTGGAGGCCTACAAGAACGTATTGGAACAAGGCAAGAACGCCCGCTCCGTCACCTTCGAGAGCAAGGAGGAGCAAAAGGTGGCCCACGACCTCTTCCTGCTCACCGCCAAGCCCGTGCTCTATGTCTGCAACGTGGACGAGGCCTCGGCCAAGACCGGTAATGACTACAGCCGGCAGGTGGAGGAAATGGCCGCCGCCGAGGGAGCGGAAGCCCTGGTGATAGCCGCCAAGACAGAAGAGGACATCGCCGGCCTGGAGACCTACGAGGACAAGAAGATGTTCCTCGACGAGCTGGGACTGGAGGAGAGCGGCGTGAACCGACTCATCAAGAAAGCCTATGCCCTGCTCAACCTGCAAACGTTCATCACCGCCGGCGAGATGGAAGTGAAGGCCTGGACGTTCCACAAGGGATGGAAGGCGCCGCAGTGTGCCGGTGTCATCCACACCGACTTCGAGAAGGGTTTCATCCGTGCCGAGGTCATCAAGTACGAGGACTATATCCACTACGGCTCCGAGGCCGCCGTGCGCGAGGCGGGCAAGCTGGGCATAGAGGGCAAGGAGTACGTGGTGCAGGACGGCGACATCATGCACTTCCGCTTCAATGTGTAACCATTCATATCCCCTAGTGTCATGATTCCCTTCCTCAACTACATCGTCTGGGATCCCTCCCCTATCGCCTTCCACCTAGGCTCCTTCGCCGTGCGCTACTACGCGCTCTGCTGGATGATAGGCCTCGGCCTGGGCCTGCTCCTGATGCAGAAGATTTACAAGCAGCAGGGCTTCAAGGTGGAGCAGGCGCAGTCGCTCTTCTTCTACATATTCATCGGCGTGCTGATAGGCGGTCGCCTGGGGCATTGCCTTTTCTACCAACCCGACTATTACCTCTCGGCCTGGGACCACGTGGTGGAGATGCTCCTGCCTATTCGCCACTTGCCGGAAGGCGGCTGGCGGCTCACGGGCTATGAGGGACTTGCCAGCCACGGCGGCGTGATAGGCATGCTGGTGGGCATCTGGCTCTACTGCCGCAACGAGAAGATGTCGGGTTGGATGGTCTTGGACAACATGGGCATCTGCTCGGGCATCACGGCCACGTTTATCCGACTGGGTAACCTGATGAACTCCGAGATTATCGGCAAGGTGACCGACGTGCCTTGGGCCTTCATTTTCGCCAAGGTAGACGGCTATCCCCGCCACCCCGGCCAGCTCTATGAGTCGTTGGCCTACTTCTGTTTCTTCCTCCTGATACTCCTCGTCTACCGCAAGCTGGGGCCGAAGAGCGTGGGCAAGGGACTCTATTTCGGCCTCTGCCTCACCCTCATCTTCACCTTCCGCTTCCTGATAGAATACACCAAGGAGATACAGGAAGCCTTCGAGGCCAGCCTGCCCATAGACATGGGCCAGATACTCTCCCTGCCGCTCATCGCCATCGGCGTGTGGAGCCTCGTCAGGGGCTGGAGGCTGCTGAGGAAATGATTTTCCCTCAAGCCCCCATCGCCCAGGGGCTTGAGGACTATATATTACTCTCTTGTGACAACTTTGGGTAGAACCTTAATTCAAATGACATATCTCCAACATGAAAACACCCATTTTGCCCACAAAATCGATGTGTTTTATTTAATGATATGATACATTAGAATAACAAATAGTGTTGGCACAACAACTGAACAGAGAGTTTTAATTAAAGATCTCCCTGTCAAGTACATCCACAGTGTAATGATAAGATACAATGCCCCCCAACCTATATTACTGATAAAACCTAAAGCCTTTAAATCTAAACCAAACATGAAGCGCATATTCATAAAATCATCCGTAGTCTTAATCACATGCAGATTACAATAGGAAACCAGATTAAACCAAAAGAAGTATTGATACAACAAAACTGGGACAAATCCAATGCCAATCATGATATAGAGGGTTTTTGAAGACAGGTAATCTTCAAAAAAGTAATTCATCATCAACTTGATTGTAATGAATAGATATAAGAACATGGCAATGGGTAGAAATATCGCATAGACACTTGAGAGCTTGAAATATACACGATATGACCATGGTATGGTGTCCAAATTTAATACCCCTACTTGTAGATAATTCGCGTATTCTGTTATGCCGAAAGAAGATACAACGGTTAATAGTACAATAATCGTTGCCAAAATCACACTTACATCAAGATTTTTACGCATGCATTGAAACATAACTCTCTATAAAAGCGGAAAAAACAATGATAATAATAGCAACTACAAATAAGAGAAAAAATAATCCCTTGCGAATATAATTTTTCTCTTCCTATCAAGCAATTGGGCTGGACGCATAACCTAATACTCTTGCAACAAGTCAAGGATATTCGTGCACGGTATTGGTATATAGTGCAAAGTATTACATCGCATTGGAATACACGCTATTTGCAAGAAGCTATCAAACTTGATGACTATGGCAAGCATGGTGCGTTGGCTAACAATTTCACCACAACCCTGCCTGTTCCCGAAGCAAACGACGTGAAAGCCATGCTCAAAGACCCATACATCTTTGATATGCTTACCTTCACCAACCAATACAATGAGCGTGATGTAGAAATAGGATTGGTTAATCATGTAGAGAAATTCCTTATGGAAATGGGTGCAGGTTTTGCTTTCATGGGACGACAATACCATATCGAGGTGTCAGGAGATGATTACTACATTGACATATTGATGTACAATACCTTCCTACACCGCTATCTGGTGATAGAGTTGAAAGACACGGAATTCATTCCGGAATATATCGGTAAACTGAACTTTTATTGTTCCGCAGTGGACGATATTCTTTGCCGGGAGGGAGACAACCGAACTATCGGACTGCTACTTTGTAAGAGCAAAGACCGCATCAAGGCTGAATATGCTTTGCGTGACATTCAGAAGCCAATCGGCATATCCGACTACGAATTAGGACAAGCCTTGCCAAAAGACTTCCGTGGCAATTTACCTACGGTTGAGGAAATCGAGAAAGAATTGGATTCTACCAGGAGATGAACAAAAATACGCATACTTTCAAGACAAAACGTAGCAATGAATTAAAGAACATTAGACATTATATAGAATAAAGTTTAATGACTTGCAAGGTGAATGTTTGTCTTGGAAACGAAATGCTCCCATATTTAGCCCATAACACTGCCATATAAGGTTTTCTCAAATAATAGGGGTAATCTACATATCCATTAAATTATTTCCAGGAAATAGATACGCCGTATTGATTTTTTTGCTAACTTTGCCAACGCATTTAAAGATAAAGTTTTCCAAAACGGAAAACTTTACCACTCAAAAATGAAGATGCGGTTACAAAGAGGTTACAATCATAATATACGCCTATATCAATGGAAATCAAGAACTTCACCATCACCAAGAGGGACGGCAGCAGCGACCGTTTCAGTCTTGACAAGATCATGAACGCTATCATCAAGGCTTTCAATTCCGTGAACGAACCCGCTGACTTGGGTTGTATCTCCCGCATATTAAGCCACCTCGACATACACGAGGGCATCAAGGTGGAAGACATACAAAACCAAGTGGAAGTGGCCTTGATGAAGGAAGGATACTACCAGGTGGCCAAGAGTTTCATGCTTTATCGCCAGCGACACACGGAAGACCGCGAGACCATGGAGAAGTTGAAGTTCTTGGCCGACTATTGCGACGCGGCCAATGCGGCGACAGGTTCCAAGTATGACGCCAACGCGAACGTGGAGCACAAGAATATCGCCACGCTGATAGGCGAACTTCCCAAGTCGAACTTCATCAGGCTGAACCGCCGCCTCTTGACCGACCGCATCAAGAAGATGTATGGCAAGGAGATGGCCACCAAGTACCTGGACTTGCTGGAGCACCACTTCATCTACAAGAACGACGAGACCAGTCTGGCCAACTATTGCGCCTCCATCACCATGTATCCCTGGCTCATAGGCGGCACCACCTCCATAGGCGGCAACTCCACGGCACCCACCAACCTGAAGTCTTTCTGTGGCGGCTTCGTCAACATGGTGTTCATGGTGTCGAGCATGCTGAGTGGCGCGTGCGCCACGCCCGAGTTCTTGATGTACCTGAACTATTTCATAGGTCTGGAATATGGAAAGGACTACTGGCGGGAGCCCGACAAGGTGGTGGATCTCTCGCTCAGGCAGCGCACCATAGACAAGATGATTACCGATTGCTTTGAGCAAATTGTCTATTCCATCAACCAGCCCACGGGAGCCCGTAACTACCAGGCCGTGTTCTGGAACATCGCCTACTATGACAAGCCCTACTTCGAGAGCCTCTTCGGTGAGTTCTTCTTCCCCGACGGCAGTAAGCCTGACTGGGACAGTCTCAACTGGCTGCAGAAAAGGTTCATGAAGTGGTTCAACCAGGAGCGCACCAAGGCCGTGCTGACTTTCCCCGTGGAAACCATGGCCCTGCTCTCCAAGGACGGAGACGTGATAGACCAGGAGTGGGGTGATTTCACCGCCGAGATGTATGCCGAGGGACACTCCTTCTTTACTTATATGAGCGACAACGCCGACTCGCTCAGCTCTTGCTGCCGCCTGCGCAACGAGATACAGGACAACGGCTTCAGCTACACGCTGGGAGCGGGAGGCGTGTCAACCGGCTCCAAGAGCGTGCTCACCATCAACCTCAACCGCTGCGTGCAGTATGCCGTGAACCACAAGATGGACTACCTGGAGTTCCTGGCCGACATCATTGACACCTGCCACAAGGTGCAGCTGGCCTACAACGAGAACCTCAAGGAGCTGCAACGCCATGGCATGCTGCCCCTCTTCGACGCTGGCTACATCAACATCAGCCGCCAGTATCTCACCATTGGCATCAATGGACTGGTAGAAGCGGCCGAGTTCATGGGCTTGCAAATCACCGACAATCCCGACTACCTACACTTCGTGCAGGGCATACTGGGACTGATAGAGAAATACAACAAGCAATATCGCTCCAAGGACGTGCTATTCAACTGCGAGATGATACCCGCCGAGAACGTGGGCGTAAAGCACGCCAAGTGGGACAGGGAGGATGGTTACTTCGTGCCCCGCGACTGCTACAACAGCTATTTCTATGTGGTGGAAGACGAATCGCTCAACATCATCGACAAGTTCAAGCTCCATGGCGCCCCCTATATAGAGCACCTGACGGGCGGTTCGGCCCTGCACATGAACCTTTCCGAGCACCTTTCCAAGCAGCAATACCGACAGTTGCTGAAGGTGGCGGCCAAGGAAGGATGCAATTACTTCACGTTCAACATACCCAATACCATCTGCAACGACTGCGGACACATAGACAAGCGCTACCTGAAGGAGTGCCCCGTCTGCCACAGCAAGAACGTGGACTACATGACCCGCATCATCGGATACCTGAAACGGGTAAGCAACTTCTCGGCAGCCCGCCAGGAGGAAGCCCACCGACGTTTCTACGCGGGTGAGAATCGCTTGCAACCAAAAGATTTGGAAAAGGAACTGGAAAACGTCAATCGGTAATCCCCCTACCCCCATCATGTTGAAATATGTCAATACGGGTGTGGTGTTCCAGGAAATACCCGATGAAGTAACGCTGGCCGTCAATATATCCAATTGCCCCTGCCATTGCCCGGGCTGCCACAGCCATTTCCTCTGGGGCGATATAGGTACGCCCCTCACCCCACTGGTATTGGATGATTTCGTGGGAGAATATGGCAAAGATATCACTTGCGTTTGCTTCATGGGAGGAGACGCGGAGCCGGAAAGCGTCAACCAGTTGGCTAAATACCTGCACGAAAAGCATCCCCAACTGAAAGTGGCGTGGTATAGCGGGCGTATCCGCATACCTTCCGTGGTCAACAAGTCCGACTTCGATTACATCAAGCTTGGGCCTTACATCGCCCACCTAGGCAGCCTGAAGCAGCCCACCACCAACCAGCGACTCTACAAGAGAGCCGCCAGTGACCAATTCAACGACATCACCTACCGCTTTTGGAAGCCGTAGACAATACGAGGCAAGATAAGGATGGAAAATGATACTAGTTTCAAGAAGCCACGAAACTAGTTTCAATGGCCAACGAAACTAGTATCATCAGCCTTCGTGACTAGAAGGGAAAACAAAACAAGTTATTTCGCTCATCAATTTAAGTTGTTTTCGCGGGCAAAACAAGTTGAATTGCCTTGCGAAACAAGTTATTTCCATGAGCGAAACAACTTGTTCCGCAAGCCCCTCCGCTACTTCCCCTGCACGATGCGCTTGATGTCGTTGAGCTTGTTGAGTGCCTCCACGGGCGTGAGGTTGTTGATATCCAAGCCCAATATCTCGTCCCTTATCTGGCAAAGGATGGGGTCGTCCAGCTGGAAGAAGGAGAGCTGCATGCCCTCCTCGGGTTGCTGTATACGGCGGGTATCAGGTCTTCCCACGGCTCCTACCCCCTCGTTGTCGGCCTCCAACTGCGCCAAAATCACCTTAGAACGCTTGACGATGCTTTGCGGCATGCCCGCTATCTCGGCCACGTGAATACCGAAGGAGTGCTCAGAGCCGCCCCGCTCCAGCTTGCGCAAGAAGATGACCTTGCCGTCCACTTCCTTCACGCTGACGTTATAGTTCTTGATACGGGGGAAATGCTTCTCCATCTCGTTCAACTCATGATAGTGGGTGGCGAAGAGCGTGCGTGCCTGTGAGCCGGGATGCTCATGCAAATACTCCACGATAGCCCACGCGATGGAAATGCCATCATAGGTGGAAGTACCGCGTCCCAACTCATCGAAGAGCACGAGGGAACGCTGCGTGGCATTGTTGAGTATGTTGGCGGCCTCCGTCATCTCCACCATGAAAGTGGATTCGCCCAGCGAAATGTTGTCGCTGGCACCCACACGGGTGAATATCTTGTCCACTAATCCGATGTTAGCTCTTTCCGCGGGCACGTAGCAGCCTACTTGTGCCAGGAGCACGATAAGGGCTGTCTGACGGAGCAAAGCGGACTTACCCGCCATGTTGGGACCGGTAATCATGATAATCTGCTGCTTTTCGCTGTCCAGGTAGACATCGTTGGGCACGTAACGCTCCCCTATCGGCAGCTGGGTCTCTATCACGGGATGCCTGCCCTGTATGATGTCGATGACCGTAGAATCATCTACCGCCGGGCGCACATAGTGATGCTCCTTGGAAGTGTTGGCGAAAGAGAGCAGGCAGTCAAGGAACGCCACGCGGGTGGCGTTGATTTGTATCTGCGGGATATACTCCTGCATGGCCATCACCAGCTCGTTGAAAAGGCTCGCCTCCAGTGCCAGTATCTTCTCGTCGGCTCCCAAAATCTTTTCCTCGTATTCCTTTAGCTCGGGCGTGATGTATCGTTCCGCCTGCGCCAAGGTCTGCTTCCTGATCCAGTCGGGCGGCACAAGGTGCTTATAAGTGTTGCGCACCTCCAGGTAATAGCCGAACACGTTGTTGTAGCCTACTTTCAGGCTGGCGATGCCCGTCTGTTCCACTTCCCTCTCCTGTATTTTCAAGAGATAATCCTTGCCATGGCGACTGATGGCGCGCAACTGGTCCAGCTCCTCGCTGTAGCCCGTGGCTATCACGTCTCCCTTGTTGACCAATTGGGGCGGGTCTGCCACTATCTCGGCTTCTATCCTTTCCCGCAGGCTGTCACAAAGATTGAGCTGCTCCCCTACCCTTTTGAGTGCCTCGTTGCCCGCGCTTTGACAGGCGGACTTCACAGGGCGGATAGCGTTCAGGGCATTCTTGAGCTGTACGACCTCCCTGGGAGAAACACGTCCTACCGCTACCTTGGAGATGATGCGCTCCAGGTCGCCAACACGGTGTAATTGCTCCTCCACCAAGTCCTTGAACTCTGGCTGGCGGTAAAAATACTCCACTACGTCCAATCTCTCGTTGATAGGCTTCACGTCCTTTAGCGGAAAGACGAGCCATCGCCTTAGCATGCGGCCTCCCATGGGCGTGATGGTGCGGTCTACTACGTCCAGCAGCGAGGTGCCGTCTTCCTGCATGGTGTCTATCAACTCCAGGCTGCGGATGGTAAACTTGTCCATCCTCACGTAACGCTCTTCCTCAATGCGAGAAATGGCGGTGATGTGACCGATGCGGGTATGTTGGGTAATCTCCAGGTATTGCATGATGGCTCCCGCCGCTATGATGCCGTTCTTCAAATGATCTACTCCAAAACCTTTCAAGTTGCGGGTGCGGAAGTGCTTCAATAGCTTTTGCTTGGCCGTCTGCTCGGTAAATACCCAGTCATCCAATTCGAAAACGCAATAACGCGTGCCGAAGTACTGCTCGAAGTCCCGCTTCCTGGAGCGGTCGTAAAGCACTTCCTTGGGCTGGAAATTGGCCAGGAGCTTCTCCACGTAGTCATAGCTGCCCTCGCCCGTGAGGAACTCTCCCGTGGAAATGTCTAGGAAGCTCACGCCGCAGGCCGCCTTGCCGAAGTGCACGGCGGCCAGGAAGTTGTTCTCCTTGTAGTTCAACACGTTGTCGCCCATGGCCACTCCCGGGGTCACCAGCTCAGTGATGCCCCGCTTCACCATGCGGTCTTCCTCGGTCAGCCCTTTCTTTCCCTTCAGCTGCAGGCGTTTCTTCTTGGGGTCTTCCAGTTGGTCGCAGATGGCCACGCGCTTGCCCGCCCTGATAAGTTTGGGCAGATAGGTGTCAAGGGCATGGTGGGGAAAACCGGCCATCTCAATGGCTTGCGCTTGTCCGGTATTGCTTCTGCGGGTAAGCGTAATGCCAAGTATGGCGGAAGCCTCGATAGCGTCTTGGCAATAGGTTTCATAAAAGTCGCCACAACGAAACAGCAACATCGCGTCGGGATGCTTGGATTTCATCTCGAAAAACTGTCTCATCATGGGGGTCTGTGTCTTGTCTTTCTCTGCCATGGAAGCACTTGTTTTGGACAGGCAAAGGTAATGAAATATCGCCAAATGGCAAAATACTCGCGGGAAAAACCGCCTCAATCATCGCCCTCGCTGTAGGCTAGCCTCAAGATATGCGCCAGGGAGGCGGGGAATCATGTAAGACGATTCTGGGAATGGTCTTAGATAATTCCGGGAATAGAGTAAGATGATTCCAGGAATAGTCTAAGATGATTCCCCACCTCCTCCACGGCTACCCTGGACAAAAGCCTCGGCTTAAGGGCAAGTTTATGGGGTTTTGTTTTGCCATGTCCCCGTTTTCCGCTATCTTTGCAAGTTGAATTGGTGTACCCTTTCTCCAAAAGGGTAGGGGACTGCCACAATAGAGAAGAAAACAACAACAAGACGACAATGGAATACAATTTCAGGGAAATCGAAAAAAAATGGCAACGCAGATGGGTAGAAAGAAAAACCTATCGCGTGACCGAGGACAAGACGAAAGAGAAATATTACGTGCTCAATATGTTTCCTTACCCCTCCGGGGCGGGACTGCATGTGGGACACCCACTAGGTTATATCGCCAGTGATATCTATGCCCGCTACAAGAGATTGCAAGGTTTCAACGTGCTCAATCCCATGGGTTATGACGCTTACGGACTGCCCGCGGAACAATATGCCATACAAACAGGGCAACATCCGGAGAAGACCACAACCGAGAACATCAACCACTACCGGGAGCAGCTGGACAAGATAGGTTTCTGTTTCGACTGGGAACGGGAAGTGCGCACTTGCGACCCTGTCTACTATAAGTGGACGCAATGGGCTTTCCAGAAGATGTTTGACAGCTTCTATTGCAATTCCTGCCAGAAAGCCCAGCCCATTTCCAAACTCATAAAGCACTTCGAGGAGAAAGGCACTGAGGGACTTGACGTGGCGCAAAGCGAGGAATTGAGCTTTACCGCTGATGAATGGAAGCGCATGAGCGAAAAGGAGCAACAGCAAACCTTGATGAATTACCGTATCGCCTATCTGGGCGAGACCATGGTGAACTGGTGCGCCGGACTGGGCACAGTGCTGGCCAACGACGAGGTAGTAGACGGCGTGAGCGTAAGAGGAGGTTTCCCCGTGGTGCAGAAAAAGATGCGCCAGTGGTGCTTGCGTGTGTCGGCCTACGCGCAACGCTTGCTCGACGGACTGGATACCATAGACTGGACGGACAGCCTGAAGGAAACGCAGCGCAACTGGATAGGCCGCTCCGAGGGAACGGAGGTGGAATTCAGCGTCAAGGACAGTGACGTTCGCTTCACTATCTTCACTACCCGTGCCGATACCATGTTTGGCGTCACCTTCATGGTGCTGGCTCCCGAGAGCGAATATGTGAGCCAGGTGACCACGGCCGAGCAACAAACGGCGGTCGATGAGTATCTCTCCTACGTGAAAAAGCGCACCGAGCTGGACCGCATCTCCGACCGCAAGGTGACAGGAGTGTTCACGGGCTCTTACGCCATCAATCCCTTTACGGGCGAGGCTATTCCCATTTGGGTGAGCGAGTATGTGCTGGCAGGTTATGGTACGGGAGCCATCATGGCCGTTCCCGCCCACGACAGCCGTGACTATGCCTTCGCCAAGCACTTCAATTTGCCTATCATCCCCTTGATAGAGGGCGCGGACGTGAGCGAGGAGAGTTTTGACGCCAAGGAAGGTATCGTGACCAACAGCCCTCGCAAAGACGTAAAACCCTACATAGACTTCTCACTCAATGGCCTTACCGTAAAGGAAGCCATCGCCGCCACCAAGAAATACGTGGCTGAACACCATCTGGGCAGGGTGAAGGTGAACTACCGGCTCAGGGATGCCATATTCTCCCGCCAGCGTTACTGGGGCGAGCCATTCCCCGTTTACTATAAGGACGGCATGCCTTACATGATACCCGCCGACAAATTACCCTTGGAATTGCCCGAGATAGACAAGTATGAGCCTACCGAGACAGGCGAGCCTCCCTTGGGAAGAGCCAAGAAATGGGCCTGGGACACCGTGAATAACCAGGTGGTGGACAAGTCATTGATAGACCAAAAGACTGTCTTCCCGCTTGAATTGAACACCATGCCTGGTTTCGCGGGCAGTAGCGCTTACTACCTGCGCTATATGGATCCCAAGAACGACCAGGCCCTCGTGGCTCCCGAAATAGACCAATATTGGCAACAGGTAGACCTCTACGTGGGAGGCACCGAGCACGCCACGGGTCACTTGATTTATTCCCGCTTCTGGAATAAATTCCTTTTCGATTACGGCGTAAGTTGCAAGGAAGAGCCCTTCCAAAAGCTCATCAACCAGGGAATGATACAAGGACGCAGCAATTTCGTTTATCGCGTGAACAGCGATGACCACGACAAAGCGCCCGTATTCGTCAGCCTGGGACTGAAAGACCAATATGACACCACGCCTATCCATGTAGACGTGAACATCGTGCATGGTGACGTGCTCGACCTGGAAGCCTTCCGCGCTTGGAGACCAGAATACAATAACGCTGAGTTTATATTGGAAAACGACAAGTATATCTGTGGATGGGCCATCGAGAAAATGTCTAAATCCATGTACAACGTGGTAAATCCCGACATGATCGTAGAGAAATATGGTGCCGACACCTTACGTCTTTACGAGATGTTCCTGGGTCCCGTGGAGCAGAGCAAGCCCTGGGATACCAACGGCATAGATGGTTGTCATCGTTTCCTGAAGAAATTCTGGAACCTGTTCTATGACAATCGCAGTGACCAGTTCTTGCCATCAGCTACCGAAGAGGCTACTCCCGCATCACTGAAATCTTTGCATAAGCTCATCAAGAAGATAACTGACGATATCCAGAAATTCTCTTATAACACAGCCATTTCCGCCTTCATGATTGCCGTCAACGAACTGGGCGGCCAGAAGTGTCATAACCAAGAAATATTAAAGACATTGGTGGTGCTCATCGCTCCCTTCGCTCCCCACATCGCGGAAGAGCTTTGGGAGGCGTTGGGGGAAAAGGGTAGCGTATGCGATGCCCATTGGCCTCAATGCGATGAACGTTACTTGGTGGAGGACGAAGTGCAGATGACTGTTTCCTTCAATGGCAAGGCCCGTTTCCAAATGACCTTCCCCATGGATGCGCAACCCAAGGAAATAGAAGCCGCCGTATTGGCAGATGAGAAGAGCCAAAAATACATGCAAGGCATGCAGGTATTGAAAGTCATCGTGGTGCCCAAGAAAATCATCAACGTGGTATTAAAGAAATAGCATGGCAAAGCTGGCGCTGACACAAAACTTTCGCGATGAGTTCAAGGATTATTTTTATATCACCCTTGGACTCATGCTCTATACCTTCGGATGGACAGTTTTCTTGCTGCCCTATGAGATGGTGACAGGTGGCGTGACAGGTGTGGCTGCCATCATCTTCTATGCCACGGGCATTCCCATCTTTATCTCTTACTTCGTCATCAACGCCGTTTTGCTGCTGTTGGCCTTGCGATTGTTGGGATTGAAGTTCATGGTGAAGACCATCTACGCCATTATCATGCTCTCCCTGCTCTTGGCCTTTGCCCAAAAACTAATGACCAAGGACAACGGAGAGCTGATTCAAGTACTGGGACCAGGGCAAGACTTCATGTCGCTTATCATTGGTTGCGTCATGACAGGCTCCTCCCTGGCCATTGTCTTCTTGCACAACGGCAGTACAGGCGGCACTGACATCATCGCCGCAGTGGTCAACAAGTTCCATAACATCTCCATCGGCCGCGCGCTCATCTTCGTTGACATCCTTATCATTTCCAGTTCTATCCCTGTCTTTATGGCGAAGCCGGATTATGAAGTGATAGACGTATGGCGCAAGGCGGTATTCGGTCTCTGTACCATGGTGATAGAAAATTTCGTCTTGGACTACGTGATGAACGCGCAGCGGGAAAGCGTGCAATTCATGATATTCAGCAACAAATATCAAGAGATAGCCAATGCCATCGCCATGCAAACAGGACGCGGTGTCACTATACTCGATGCCCATGGATGGTATACGGGTCATGAGCGAAAAGTGCTCTGCGTGCTGGCCAAGAAGCGGGAGAGCACCAATATCTTCCGCATCGTTAAGTTAATAGACCCCAACGCTTTTGTCAGCCAAAGCTCAGTCATCGGTGTCTATGGCGAGGGCTTCGATGAGATGAAGGTAAAACTCAAACAAAAACAGAAAGAATGAAACGCATCGTATTCGCGACCAATAACCAACATAAGTTGCAAGAAATAAGGGAGATATTGTCCCCCGAATTCGAGATTGTCTCCTTGAAAGAGATAGGTTGTCACGAAGACATTCCCGAGACTGGCAATACATTAGAAGAGAATGCCTTGCAGAAAGCCCGCTACGTAAGCGAGCGTTATCATATCAGTTGCTTTGCCGATGACACGGGACTGGAAGTGGAAGCCTTGGAAGGCGCTCCTGGCGTGCATAGTGCCCGCTACGCGGAAGGAACCGATCACGACAGTGAGGCCAATATGACCAAATTGCTCAGGGAATTGGAAGGAAAAGAAAACCGCCAAGCCAGATTCCGCACGGTGATAGCCCTTATAGAGCTGGGGGAGGACGAGACGGAGAACGTCCATCTATTTGAAGGCATCGTGGAAGGACATATCTCCACCGAAAGGCAAGGCACAGAAGGTTTCGGATATGACCCCATCTTCGTGCCCGAAGGCTATGAAAAGAGTTTCGCCGCCCTGGGAGAAACCATCAAGAACCATATCTCCCATCGCGCCAGAGCCGTGAAGAAACTGGCCGAATACCTCAAGCAAGCGTAACCGCCTATACCTTATTATATAATATATGTATATGAGGAAGAGACCGCTTGTCACGCTTCTGTCGCTGCTCATGGCCTGTGTCACCGCCATGGGGCAAGCCTTTGGACAATGGAAAGCCTATTTGGCTTACCATGAGATACAAGACTTGGAAAAAGCGGGCAACGTGATTTACGTGCAGGCCTCTGATAATCTCTATGCCTATAATACCAACGACAACAGCGTACAGACATTCAGCAAGGCCGATTGCCTGAACGATTGCCAGATAGCCCATATAAAATACAACGCCACCGCCAAAAAATTAGTTATCGTCTATACCAATTATAATATAGACCTACTGGCTGATAATGGCGAGGCGGAAATACTGACCGACTACCAAAACAATGCGTTGGCCGTGGACAAGACGGTCAACGACATCTATATGAATGGCCATTTGGCTTATCTTAGCACTGGATTCGGCATCGTAAAACTGAATGTCAAGGACGCGGAAATCAGCGATACCTACAATTTGGGCTTTCCTGTCAACTACACTTATATAGAAGGCGACCATATCTACGCGGCCAGTAGTTCGGCGGGACTCTACCAGGCTTCCTTGACCGCCAATCTCGTGGATAAGAGTCAATGGAGCAGGGTAGGGGACTATACCCAAAAGCAAGAAGAGGACAAGCAAGCCTTGCGGGAAGCCGTCAAGAACGCCAACCCAGGCGGACCATGGTACAACCACTTTGGCATGCTGAAAATATATCATGATAAGATATATAGTTGCGGAAGGGGATATGATGTCATCACCGACCTCTATCGCCCTGGTTGCATCCAGGTATTAGAAAAGGGAACGGAAGACTGGCAGATATATCCTATTGATGAAGTGACAAGCTCCACGGGCGTACAGTTTGTGGATGTTTCCGCCTTAGCCATAGACCCTTTAGATGAGCGACACGTCTTCGCCGGAGGCAGAACAGGACTCTACGAGTTCCAAGACGGCCTGTTAACCCAATACCATGACTATACAAACAGCCCCATAGAATCTGCTTTCGCCACTGACAAGAACTATCAATTAGTGCAAGACGCGGAATTTGACAATGAGGGAAACCTTTGGTTATTGAACAGCATGGGAGAAAACCATTCTCTCTTAGAATACACTAAAGACAAGGAATGGATATCCCATCATCAACAAGCATTAGTAAAAGATAATGGAAGAGTGCTCGACAACTTGCGCAACATTTTCATTGACAGCAGGGGATTGATGTGGTTCGTCAACGACAACTGGGAGCGACCAGGCATTTTCTGTTATAACAGGACTACTGACGAACTCAAGTCGTATACTTCTTTTTATAACCAAAATGGCAATATCTTAGAAGTACAGCGTATCTTCTGTGTCGCGGAGGACAGAGAGCATCATATCTGGTTCGGTACAAATGTAGGCCCATTGATGTTGAGGGAAAATGATATCAACAGCGGAGAAAACACATTCCAACAAGTTATCGTACCCAGAAACGACGGTTCCGGATTAGGAGACTACCTTTTAGCGAATATCAGCGTCACGGACATCGCCATAGACGGAGGAAACAGAAAATGGTTTGCCACCATGGAGAATGGCGTTTACCTGATAGACAACGACAATTTCACGGAATTGGAGCACTTCCAATCCGTAAACAGTCCTTTACTTGCCGATTATGTTGAGTCTATAGCTATCGACTCCAATACTGGTATGGTATACTTCGGCACGGAAAAAGGTCTCTGCTCTTACGCGGCCAATGTCACCGAACCCGTAACGGAAATGAACGACGATACCACCTATGCCTATCCAAACCCCGTAAGACCCAACTATACTGGCCCTATCACTATCACGGGACTCACCTATAACGCCGACGTGAAAATAGTATCCAGCAGTGGCCAGTTGGTGGCTAAAGGCAGAAGCACAGGGGGCATATATGTTTGGGATGGTTGCGACATGAAGGGTAAACCCGTAGCCTCTGGCGTTTATATGGTACAAACCGCTACGCAAGATGGAGATAAGGGAACAGTTTGCAAAGTGGCAATAGTCAGGTAAATATGCGTATCCTCTTGAAAAAACAAGGCATCTTGCCGCCATTGCTCGCCTATATAGCCATCAACTTACTGTTTATCACCAAATACGCTTCCAGGATAAGTAATGTTTTGGCCATTGTCGCTTGCTTGGTTTACTCCATAGTTGCGTTTGCGGCTTTCGCTCAAATAGAGAGGAAAGACATTTTCCAAAACAAAAAAGGATTGCTTGTAAGCAGTCTTGTTGCTATCGCCTTGTTGATAGCGTTGCAATCATCTATCAATCCCTATGAATTGAAAATAGACAGATGGTCGGCCATACATCATTTTATCCAATCCCTCTTTCAGGGTTCATATCCCTATGGGGCGGAAACGCACCTGCACGGCTATGGCTCGCCTTTTCCAGTTTGGCAGATATTCCATGTTCCCTTTTATCTATTGGGAAATGTAGGACTATCCTTTTCTGTCGTCACATTACTGTTCATCCATTCCGCGTACCTGCAATGGGGAAGCAAAGGAGGTTATCTGTCATTGCTATTGCTGATAGCCTCTCCCGCCTATTTATATGAAATGATGACCAGAAGTGACATGATAACAAACTTCCTGTTGGTGGGCAGCGTCGTCAACTATCTCGTTTATTTCAAGATTACCCTGAAATCCCATCTTATAGCCATTGCCATACTGTGTGGGTTGACAGCCAGCACCAGATTGACGGCCATCCTTCCTCTCTTCATGCTGTACTTCCAGGAGTTCACGCAGGTGTCTTGGCAAAGAAAAATCAGTTTCCTTCTCATAGTGGTGATAACCTTCGCCGTCACCTTCCTGCCTTTTTGGATTTGGGATGCCAATACATTACTTTATAGCGACCATGGTCCTTTTGCCCTACAAACAAGCCAAATCCGGGATTTTGACCTTATTGTCTTCTTGGTCATATCTGTTTGGTTGGCATGTAAATGGAAAGCCAAATACGTGAAGTTATACGCCTATACAGCTGTATTGCTGGGTTTTATGGTAGCCTATACCTTTATTTTCAACATGGCAACGCGAGGGGATTGGTCGCGATTATTTGGTTCTACCTATGACATTACCTATTTCAATATGGCCTTGGTATTTGTCATAGCCACGCTTTCCGCGTTGACCGCGAACGAAAAGAAAATAGAAAGGGAAAAATAAGGGAAAATACCATATCCTCACTGAAACGCTGCAAACCATGAAAGATTCTCAAGCAAGTTCCGCCATAGAACGCAGCTGACATCCGTCATTATGAAGTTGTATTATTAAATTTTCCGCATCGGAAAACAAGTTATCTTGAACAGGAAAATAAGTTATTTTGGTGAACAAAACAAGTTATTTTGTTCGGCAATTTAACTTGTTTTGCCCACGAAAATAAGTTGTTTTGGTAAACCGTCATTCATTGCGGGAATTTGAAAGAAAATTATAGAGCCGCATTTTCACGTCTTGGCCAACTAAAAGACTAATCATTCAAATGGTCAATCTTGCTGACTGAGACGCGAAAATGCGGCTCTACGGCTTTATTGCACTGCGATGTATACATCGCCGCTACATTCTTTAGCTCAAGCTGAGCATCCGCTCGATGGGCTTCACCGCCTCTCGGGCGATGGCCGGGTCTATCTCCACGGCCGGCCACTCATACTTCAACGTGTTGTATATCTTGGCCAGGGTGTTCATCTTCATATACTCACACTCGTTGCACATGCAGCCCGCGCCGCCTTCACTCACGGCGGGAGGAACTGGATGGAACTTCGTGCCAGGACAGCACCTGCGCAACTCGTGCAGGATGCCTGCCTCCGTAGCCACGATATACTCCCGCTCGGGATGCTGACGGGCATGGCGCAGCATGTCCGCCGTGCTGCCTTTCACTTCCGCCAAGGCCAATACGGGAGCCTTACACTCCAGGTGAGCCATGACAACAGCCTCTGGGTGCTGGCGTTTCAACTCCACGATGGCTTCCACGGAGAACTTCTCGTGCACGTGGCAACCGCCATTCCAGAGCAACATCTGCCTGCCCGTCACGCTATTGATATAGTTGCCAAGATTGTAATCTGGCCCGAAAATAAGCTTGGCGTCCTGCGGGAAGGAGTCTATCACCTTCTTGGCGTTGCCGCTGGTCACTACCACGTCGGTCAAGGCTTTTACCGCCGCCGTCGTGTTCACATAGCTCACTACCTGATAACCAGGATGCTCGTCCCTGTATCGCTTCAAATCTTCCGCCTTGCAAGAGTCCGCCAGCGAGCATCCCGCATTGAGGTCGGCTGCCAACACCAGTTTGTCGGGACTCAAGAGCTTGCAGGTCTCCGCCATGAAGTGTACGCCACACATCACCATCACTTTCGCGTCGGTCTCGGCGGCCTTCCTCGCCAAGGCCAGTGAGTCGCCCACGAAGTCGGCTATCTCTTGTATATCGCCCGTGGTATAATAGTGGGCCAGGATGATGGCCTCTTTCTCTTGGCACAGTTTCCTGATTTCGGTCTTCAGGTCGAGGGAACTATCGACGGGTTCCGTTACGTAGCCCTTCTCTATCCATTCTTTCTTCACCATGACATTTATATTATTATATTCTTTTTCTTTATAGATAAAACAAAGTATGTAGTATGATGATATGCCGTGGATACGTGCATAAGTATCGGGCGGAAAGCTTGGCTATTTCGTTATCAACGTCTCTTTCAGGGTTATCCGCAGGGAGTGTTGATTTCTTCTGCCTGATATTTAATCATTTAGATACTTTGTCCACATTTCCATAATGTGGTGCAAAGGTAATAAGTTTATATCTTTTTTCGCTTAAAATCCGTGGAAAAGTGGCGAAAATCGTGAGAATAACCCTGTGGATATCCCCGTTGGAACGCTTGGCGGAGTAGGGGAGTGGATATCCCGCAAGTTTTCCACAGAGTTTTTCCTATGGTTTTCCACAACTTTGAATGGGTTTATCCACAGGGTCTTTGCTTGATGTTTTTTGATAATGTAGAATAGAATTAAGGTAAGTTCGGTTATCGCGTGAAAAACCAGCGTGGTATGCGATTTCGCTATACGAGTGTTTTCCAAAAAGCCAGTATTACTGACTTTTATTTTCAGCAGTACTGGCTTTTTTGCGCGTATAATACAAGATGAGACGTGGCTTTACTCAGCAGAGCAAAGCCACGTAAGATAAACGCGATAAGGAGCGGTTACTCTTCCACTACGGAAAAGTCATCTTTTCCTACCCCACAGAGAGGGCACACCCAATCATCGGGAATGTCTTCAAATGCCGTGCCGGGTGCTATGCCATTATCGGGGTCTCCTACAGCGGGGTCATAGATATACCCGCATACGTCACATACATACTTCTTCATAGTCTTTTGGGTTTTAAAGGGTGAATAAAAAAGGTATTATCTTTTCGCCCGCAGGATGAAGTTCACCCGGTAGGCGATGATGTCTGGCGAGAGGTTGTTCAGGCAAGCGTAGTCGCCACGCAGGCATTTCTTCTTGCCGTAGATGCTGCACGGACGGCAGTCCATGTCCAGCTGTATCACGTTTTCCGGGCTTTGGTTCCAGCCCAGGAATCCTGCGTAGGGATGGGTAGCTCCCCATATGCTTACCACGGGAGTGTTTACCAATGAGGCTAAGTGCATGTTGGCGCTGTCCATGCTCACCATCACGTCGAGCTGGCTCATCAGGATAAGCTCTTTTTCCATATCGCCCAACTTGGCCGAGGCGTTTACGCATTGCGCGAATTGTTTCTCCCATTGGTTCATGATATAGTGCTCATCGGCTCCGCCACCAAAGAGGAAAATACGGCAATTGGGATTTCGCTCAATGATTTTCTCTATCACTTTCACCATTTTTTCCAAAGGATAAATCTTGCCTTTATGGGCGGCGAAGGGCGCGATGCCTATCCAGGGAGTACTCTGGGTTTTCTCGGTCAACAGGCCAGCGGGCAACTTGCTGAGGTCTGGCCCATCGGGATAGATGGTCTCAAACTCCAGCTTCACGGGATAGCCCAATCGTTCCAATACCTCGGCGTAGTTCTCGAAGGAGGTAGGTTGTTGCGTCAGCCGCTTGTTGTAGTTGGAAGTGAGCAGTCGCTTGCCGTGACGGTGCTTGTTGATATGCTCCACGCGGTAACTGTCCAGGTTGAAGCGGATGCGCAGATAGTTGGAACGGAGTATGTTGTGGAAGTCGGCGATGGCAGTGAACTGCTTGGCTATCAGCCTGCGGTAGAGCGCGTTCAGTCCTTTTACGCCTTTGTATTCCCGTTTGATGTCCGCTTCCATGAAGCCAACGTTGGGTGCCAGGTGCTCAAAGAAAGGCTTGGCGAAAGGTCTACTCAACACGGTGATGCGCAAATGTGGGTATTGCTTGGCCAGTGAGTAAACCACAGGAACGGTCATCGCCACGTCTCCTATGGCTGAGAAGCGGATAATCAGTATGTGCTCAGTCTTCATGGCCCTTGGGGATGGCTTATGAATTACTACTTATTATATATATAATGTATATGGATTACTTGTTTTGGTAGAGCACGGGATTGGTGCTGGGGTCATTATACATTTTCATCTGTCGATAGACCTTCATGTATTTCCTGCCTGCCTCGATGTCTTCCAACAGTTGGTCAATGGCTTCGCTCAAGTCCACTTGTTGCTCCAGGAGGATGTCCAGTTTCGCCTGGCATTTGGCTTTGTGCTCAGCGGAAGCGTCTTCGCGCTCCACTTGCTCTTTCATGTGATATATCTTCAACGCCAATATGCTGAGCCTGTCCACGGCCCAAGCGGGACTCTCGGTATTGATGCGAGCGTCGGGCAGCACTTTTACGTCCTTATATTTGTCCCTGAAGTAAGAGTCTATCTGTTCCACCAAGTCCGTGCGGTCTTGGTTGCTTTTGTCTATGCGGCGTTTCAGGGCCAATGCCTCCACGGGGTCAATGCCAGGATCCCTAATGATATCCTCGTAATGCCACTGCACCGTGTCTATCCAACATTTCAAGTAGAGTCGGTTCTCTATGCTTCCTTCCTCGTAAGGATTATTGATGGGGGTGTCCACGTTGTCAGTGACATGGTAGTCTATGATAGCCCGATTGAAAACAGGATTCGCTTGCGAAGTGAATGACATGTTTATATTAGTTTTAAAGTTCACGAAAAACGATTACAAATACAAAAGTAGAAATTAAAATTGAAACCGCCAAGAAATTCCAGGAAAAAGGCCAATAATATGCACAATCTTTAGGTGAATGTGCATAAATGGTGTATTTTTTCATTAAATAATTTGCGGGTATCAATAAAAATGTGTTCCTTTGCAACCGATTTATAACAAGAGTTTTATTTTATAAACAATTTAAAAGTTACAATTATGTCAGAAATCGAAAGCAAAGTAAAGGCTATTATCGTAGACAAACTCGGTGTTGATGAAGCAGAGGTTAAGCCAGAGGCAAGCTTCACTAACGATCTTGGCGCAGATTCTTTGGATACCGTTGAGTTGATCATGGAATTCGAGAAGGAGTTCTCTATTTCTATTCCTGACGACAAGGCAGAGAAGATTGCCACTGTAGGTGACGCTATCGCTTACATCGAGGAGAACGCGAAGTAATTAGCGATACTATCATTCATAAATGGAATTAAAAAGAGTCGTAGTAACAGGATTAGGTGCCGTTACCCCCGTGGGCAATACTCCAGAGGAAACCTGGAACAACCTCGTGGCTGGTAAGAGTGGCGCCGCTCCTATTACTTTATTCGATTGCTCCAAATTCAAGACACAATTCGCTTGCGAGGTAAAAGGCCTTGATTTCAATGCTTATATTGATCGCAAGGAAGCTCGCAAGCTTGATCGCTATACCCAGTTGGCCATGATTTCCGCCATTCAGGGTATAAAGGATTCTGGTCTTGACTTGGAAAAGGAAGACAAAAACCGCATTGGTGTTGTATATGGCGTAGGTATCGGAGGTATCAAGACTTTTGAGGATGAGGTGGTTTATTATGGTCTCCATAAGGAGGATGGCCCTAAATTCAGCCCCTTCTTCATTCCCAAGATGATTGCCGATATCGCTTCTGGACATATCTCTATCCATTTCGGATTCCATGGTCCCAACTATACCACCACTTCCGCTTGCGCTTCATCCAGCAACGCTTTGGCCGACGCGTTCAATTTGATACGCTTGGGCAAGGCCAACGTGATGGTGAGCGGTGGTGCTGAGGCTGCGCTTTGCGCTTGTGGTGTAGGTGGTTTCAATGCCATGAAGGCTTTGTCTACCCGCAATGATGACCCCGAACATGCTTCCCGTCCCTTCAGCGCAAGCCGTGATGGTTTCGTAATGGGTGAGGGTGCTGGCTGCTTGATACTAGAGGAGCTGGAGCATGCCAAGGCTCGTGGCGCTAAGATATACGCTGAGATGATAGGCGAGGGAGAGAGTGCCGACGCTTATCACATCACGGCTTCTCATCCCGAGGGACTTGGCGCTAAGCTGGTGATGCTGAATGCCCTGGAAGACGCTGGCTTGAAGCCCGAGGATGTAGACTACATCAACGTGCATGGCACGTCCACTCACGTGGGTGACATCTCTGAGGCCAAGGCCATCAAGGAAGTATTCGGTGAGCATGCCTATAAGCTGAACATCAGTTCCACGAAGTCCATGACGGGTCACCTGTTGGGTGCCGCTGGTGCCGTGGAGGCTATGGTGTGCGTATTGAGCGTGAAGAACGACATTGTTCCTCCCACCATCAACCACCAGGAAGATGACAAGGACGAGGAAATAGACTACAACATGAACTTTACGTTCAACGAGGCACAGAAGCGCACGGTGCGTGTGGCCTTGAGCAACACGTTTGGCTTCGGTGGCCACAACTGTTGCGTGGTCTTCAAGAAATATGAGGCTTGACGCATTCAAGAAAATAAAGCTTTCTTTCCGTAAGGAGAGGAAGCTTTATTTTGCTTTATATGAAATATTGGGATTTTATCCTGGCAAGATAGCTTTATATAAGCGGGCTTTCTTGCACAAGAGTTTTCGGGAAAAAGACAATAGCGGGCATTCCATTAACAATGAGCGATTGGAATACCTGGGTGATGCCATTCTTGGCGCCGTGATGGGCGATATCCTTTTCCATCATTATCCTAACCAGCAGGAGGGTTTTCTTACCCAACTGCGCAGCAAGCTGGTGAGCAGGCATACGCTCAATCAGTTGGCCAGCGAACTCCATTTGGACAAGTTTCTGCGTTACCATGGCTCACTGGAAAGCACTTCCATCATGGGCAACGCCTTTGAGGCATTGGTGGGCGCTATTTATCTGGACCAAGGCTATGACACTTGCAAGCGTTTCGTGGAACGGCGCATACTCAATGGCTATATAGATTTAGAGCAAGCCGCCAGCCATAACGAAAACTACAAGAGCCAGCTCTTGGAGTGGGCGCAAAGGTATGGCTATCATGTAGTCTTCAAGCTATTATACCAAAAGCAGTGCTTTGACAACACATCTATTTTCAAGAGCCAGGTTATTGTAGAAAATCAAGCCTTAGGCATCGGCAAGGGTTCCAGCAAGAAGGAGAGCCAGCAGTCTGCTGCCAAGGCCACGTTGCAGCTATTGCGTGATAATCCTTCAATCGTCAAAGAGCAAAAGTCGGAATGCCATGACGAGGTAGCTCGGCAATAATTTTCGCCAAAAATAAGTAAACCATATTGTATTATAACGCGAGTTCGACGAATCTCTACTTGTGTACATAATCTGTCATGGTCAACGCGTAGAGACGTATTCACGTTATTATACTATATCCACTATGGGAAACGAGCTCTACCTATATTGGCGAAGGCAATCCAAGTTCGGTTATATTTATTCATAATCTAATTAACGTGAGTTCGACGGATTCCACTTTATGTGCGCAGCCCTGTTATTGCCAAACTGTAGAGACGCATTCTTGCGTCTCAGCCAGCTGCCAAGTCTTCGCGACAGGCGATTTTATTCGGCAATCTTGCTTGCCGAGACGCAAGAATGCGTCTCTACAAGTTTTCGTCGAACTCACGTTAATTATTTCGCGAAATATTCCGTCTTTAACCAATAGGCATAAATCGGATCCTGAAAAGAGATTTCACCAGCCTTGTTATCCAAAATATCATTTTTGACAAGGTAATCGTGTTGATTAACGACGTGAAGTACTGGACCATATAAGTCGTTGCTACAAAAAGTGTATATACATTTTTTGTAGTATTGGCTAGTTAGTATTATTACAGAGAATTAAGGTAAAAGTTGAACATTCATAATGAATTATACTATCTTTGGGAGTTCCCCATTTGAAAATACTATCGGATGAGGCTTACAGGGATTTACTCGTTATAATGCGGAAATGCCATTTTGTGAGTTTGAAGCCTACTACAACCATTTACAAATGATGAAAGAATTTGACGAATTGGTAACATACATAGACGCAGCACATATCCAACCTACTGACCGAAAAATAAAAGGACGATAAACAGTATCGCAATGAAACAACCTACATATCCCACTTGACTCTGTAAATGGCCTATTTGCGTATTATGTTTCCTGGCATCATTGGAAGGATGCTTATGCCGAACTCACGTTCATTATGTAATTCGCGGGCCAAGATACTGATATTTTGGGGCTTATCTGTCATGGAGTGGACAAAATACCGGCGGGATGTCATTTGAAGTATTTTAATTACCTGTTTTATGCCGGAGTGAAAAAAGACTTTCACTCCGGCGTAAATTTCAGCATTCTTTTTCTTTCTTGCGCGATATTCCAGTTATTCCGGTTGTCTTGGGTTTCCTGTATAGGGTTTCAAGTGTCAGAAAACTGAAAGATTGGCATGGCATCCGGATGTCTATAATCGGCAGGTTGTCTGTAAGCCTGAAGTGTTTATTTCAGATACTTATCAAGGAATTTCTCCATGGCACGGTAGAAGTCGAACTTGTTCTCTTCATTAGAGAATCCGTGTCCCTCATTTTCCTTTACCATGTATTCCACTTCCACACCTCGCTTCTTCAAGGCTTCTACCATCTGGTCAGATTCGGCTTTGTTGACGCGCGGGTCGTTTGCGCCCTGGGCGATGAACAGCGGAGCCTTTATCTGGTCTACATGGAATACAGGCGAGTATTTTTCCATCATTTCTTTGTCGGTTTCGGGGTCGCCTATCATTTCGTGCATCATGTCGAGCAACGGTTTCCAGTAGGGAGGAATCGTATTCATGAACGAGAGCAAGTTGGACACTCCTACGTAATCGACGGCGCAAGCATACAGGTCGGGAGTAAAGGTCACTCCTGCCAGGGTAGCGTAACCTCCATAGCTTGCTCCATAGATGGCCACTCGCTTCGGGTCGGCTATACCTTCCTTGATCAACCATTTTACTCCGTCGGTAATGTCATTCTGCATGGTCTGTCCCCATTGTTTGTAGCCTAGTTCGGTAAACTTGCGTCCGTATCCGGTAGAAGCGCGGAAGTTCATCTGCAGTACAGCATAGCCACGGCTGGCAAGGAACTGTACTTCTGGGTTGTATCCCCAGGAGTCGCGTATCCACGGTCCTCCATGCGGATTGACCACTACCGGCAGGTTCTTTGCATTTTCCATGGTATAACCTTTCGGCAGAGTCAGGTAACCTTCTATGGTCAGTCCGTCACGGCTGGTATAGGTAATTGGGTTCATGGCACACATTTCCTCTTCTTTGATCCATGGCGCTATGTCGGCCACCTTGGTGAGTTTGTTTTCCTTTACATTATATAGGTAGTAGGTTCCGTATGTACGGTCATTGCCGGCATAGATCATGCGGATATTCTCGTCTTTGCTCATGCTGGTGACACCAACGTTATAGCCTGGGAGCTGGGCTTCCAGTTTCTTACGTATCTCTTCTTCTTCTTTGTCGAAATAGTGGCGAATCATATCCTTGTGCCCTTCACAGGCTACTACTGTCAGCCGGTTCTTTTTTTCGGAATAGTTAAGGTCCGAGATGTCGTACTTGTCGTTCATGTACAGAACCTCCTTCTCTTCGCAGGTCTTCGGATCCATCAGGACCAATGCGGTCTTGTCACGTCCAATGTTGGTCAGTGCGTAGACCATCTTGTTGTCGGGCGTAAAGACGGCGAAACTGACGGTTTCCTTGAAGTTGGTGGTCAATACCGGTTGGAACGGCTGGTCTTCAGTTTCACGGTATAGTATCTGGTTATTGACGCCGTCTACTATGGCGTTGGCTACACGCAGCTTGCCGTCGTGGTCGGTCATCCATCCTTGTATATTGCCCGGGTTCTCGGCCAGCAGGGTCAGTTCTCCTGTGTTCAGGTTCAGGCGATACGGGTCGAATACCTGAGGGTTACGCTTGTTCATACCTATGATGACCAGTGAATCAATTTTTCTCAGTGGGTCGATAATTGTGGTTCTGACGTTTGGGAAATTAGTGTACGATTTCAGATCAGAACCGTCGATGTTCACGCCATAGAGCTGGTAATTCTCGTCACCTCCCGTGTCCTTGATGAAAAGGATGCGGTTATTGCCGGCCCACATGCTTGCGGTGATGTCACGTTCCGTTTCAGAGGTGATACGGATGGTAGTGTCCGAGCCGATTTTCTGTACGAAAAGGTTCAGGCGGTTCTCGTAGGGAGCCATGAATGAGAAGTAGGTCCCGTCGGGCGATACCTGATAGTCTATCTTTTCCGGGTTCTTGAAAAAGTTTTCCAGCGGAATCTGTGTCTGTGCGCAGGCAGTAAAGTAAGTTCCGGCCATTAACAGACCGACTGCCAAAATGTTTCTCAGATTTTTCATTGCGTCTTATTTTTATTTATATTACATGAGTTCGGAATAAGAAAGTACTCATAAAAATTAGCAATCACTATATTATCTATATATAATTCTGACAAACAATAAGTTACAAAATCAGCAACAATAATTACCATGTGCAAAGTTACGGAAAATCTCTGGAATATCCGCCGAATTGCAGCAGATTAACGCAACAGGATTTGATA